>Ga0307508_10000013_pt1 | contig 242867 bp, 212 predicted proteins | sample 9_EM_MG_FD_203089 | JGI IMG/M metagenome (GOLD analysis project Ga0307508, IMG submission 203089) | Populus trichocarpa ectomycorrhiza microbial communities from riparian zone in the Pacific Northwest, United States - 9_EM | ecosystem: Host-associated > Plants > Roots > Unclassified | place...
CGGCTGATGGAGGCCCTAGAGCGTGATGGGATTAGGTTGAGTTGTCGCCGCCACGGAGGTGCGCTCCTTCGCCCCGTTCTTACGGGGAGAGGGTTGGGGTGAGGGGCTCTAACGGTACAGACCGGGTAGATTCCCGACAGTTTAGACCGGGTTGATAGCCGACAGGTCAGATTGGGTTGGAAGGAGGACTTCCAATGCCGTTCAAGGAGACCTGTCGAATGGAAGAGCGTGTTCGGATGTTGGCGGACTACGATACTGGCAACTGGAGCGTTTCGGATTTGTGTCGGCGCTATGAAGTGTGCCGGGACACGTTTTATGAGTGGCGCAAGCGGCGCGAGAGCGGGGAGGCAGCATGGTTTGGCGATCGTTCGCATGCAGTGCAGCATTGTCCGCACGCAACGGACGAGGCGCGGGTTGCGACGATCGTGGCGCTGCGCCGCCGCTTCCCGCATTTGGGACCGCGCAAGCTGCTGTGGATGCTCGAGCGGCAGGCTCCGACGACGAGTTGGCCTGCGGCCTCGACGATTGGTGACATTCTCAAACGCGAGGGCTTGGTCCCCCCGGTCAGACGGCGAAGGCCGCCGCTCGACCAGGCTCGCATCATGATGCCGGTCGAGGCGTCGAATGACGAATGGGCGGTGGACTTCAAGGGCTGGTTCCGCACCTGCGACAATTGTCGGATCGATCCACTGACGATGACCGACGGCCACAGCCGGTTTCTGATCGAGGTGCGGATCGTGGCGCCACGGATCGAGCCGTCGCAAGCGGTGTTCGTCCGGGCGTTTCGCCGCTATGGGCTGCCGCGGGCGATCCGTTGCGACAACGGAGCACCGTTCGGCTCGACCGGCGCCGGCGGACTGACGCGGCTGTCGGCCTGGTGGCTCAAGCTCGGCATCGAGCCGCACTTCATTCATCCGGCCTCGCCGCAGGAAAACGGCCGCCACGAACGCATGCATCGCACCCTCAAGGCGCAGACCTCGCGTCCGCCGGCCGCCAACGCTCGCGCCCAGCAAAGGCGTTTTGATGCTTTCCGTCGTCATTACAACGAGCAGCGTCCGCACGAAGCGCTGGGCCAACGGCCGCCCCACGAGGTCTACACGCCATCGCAGCGCGCGATGCCCGATGACGTCGTGGAGCCATGGTACGATGCCGATCATCAGGTTCGCCGTGTGCGTCCGCCGGGCACGATCAAGTGGAAGGGCAGCGAAATCTTCATCAGCGAGGCGTTGGTCGGCGAACCCATCGGCATTGCCGAACTCGATACCGACGGCCACGTCGTACGCTTCTGCAGTCGCGACATTGGTCTGCTCGATCGTGAAGGTCGGTTCCGCCGCTTCGCCCCGCCTCGGGCAGGCCTGTGCCGGCCGACAACTCCCGGTGCAGAGCCATGACAAATCGTTCAGCCAGCCGTTGCCGAGAACTCTCACAATGCCGCCAGCCTCGTCCCGGCGACCAAACCCTGGCGCCGTGCTCGCACTCGTCAAGGCCGCTCCGCGCCGCCTCCGGCGGTGGCCTCCGGCCAGCCTTGACCAGCGCTGCGCGCCGCGCCCCAATGAGCTACGGCCGGGACGAAGAAACGGCCTGCTTCGACCGAACAAAGAAACTGACTGTCGGCAATCAGCCCAGTCTAAAATGTCGACCATCAACCCGGTTGAACATCTCCGCGAACGCGCAGTTCGCAACGACCATCGTGCCTCGCCCCTCACCCGAAATTCGCTGCCGCTAATTTCGACCTCTCCCCGCAAAGAGCGGGGAGAGGTGAAAGGAGTCAGGTTCAGCGCACGCGCGCGAGAAAATAGGCGAGATCGGCGATCTGGTCTGCGCTGACCGAGCCCATCACGTCGGCCATGGTGCCGTCATAGCCGTGCCGGCTGTTGTCCTTGTATTCGCTGAGTGTCTTCTTCAGATAGTCCTCGCGCTGATTGGCAATGCGCGGGACATTGTCGCCGCCAGAAAAATCCGGCTTGTGGCACGAACTGCAGCGGAATTGTGCGGTCAAGGTTTTGGCGCGCGCCATTCGCGCGGGATCGCCGGCATCGTCGGGCGGCGCCGGCTTCGGAAATTTGGCGATGAAATCGGAAAAGGCGCGCAGATCATCGTCGCTGAGTGACTTCGCCATCTCGTTCATTGGCTCGAAGGTGCGCAGCTTCTCGCGGAACATGAAAAGCTGGATCAGTGCATAGGGCGCCTGCTGGGCGCCGAGCGAGGGCGTATTGTCCATGATGGATTGCCCGTGGTCGCCGTGACAGCCAAGGCACGGCGCGGCGCGCTGCTCGATGGTTTCGGCGGACGCCGATGCTGCGAGAAAGGTTAATGCCAGCGCTAGTGTTGTTGTTCGCATCGGCCTGTCCTGAGAGGTCGGATCATATCACGACGTCATTCCGGGTTCGTGCTTCGCACGCCCCGGAATGACGGTGGCTTATGGCGCCGCTTGCGCTTCGCGCAATGACGTTCCGCCGCACTATTTGTTGGCGACCTTCTGCTTGCCGTAGGTGATGCGATAAACCGCACCGTTCCAGTCATCGGAGACCAGCAGCGAGCCGTCCTTCATCTGCAGCACGTCCACGGGACGGCCGACATAGTGGTTGTCCTCCAGGAAGCCGGTGACGAGCGGCTCGATGGAATTGAGCGTGCCGTCGCCGTTCAGTCGGGCGACGACGACATCACCGCCCGCCTTCCTGGATCTGTTCCATGAGCCGTGCCGGGCGATGATGATGGCGTTCTTGTAGCTCTTCGGGAACATATTGCCGGTATAGAACCGCATGCCGAGCGAGGCCACGTGCGGGCCCATCAGGCCGACCGGGGCCACGAACTCGCTGCAGGAATGTCCCCAGCCGAATTCAGGGTCGGGGATGTTGCCCTGGTAGCAATAGGGCGCGCCGAAATCCTGGCCCACTTTGGTGACGCGGTTGAGTTCGTCCTGCGGCACGTCCTCCGACATCCAATCGCGGCCGTTATCGGTGAAATAGAGCTGCTTGGTTTCCGGATCCCAGTCGAAGCCGACCGAGTTGCGGACGCCGAGCGCCACCACTTCAGCGCCGCTGCCGTCAAGATTGATGCGGCGGATCTGGCCATGGGCATCATCGTGCAGGACGTTGTTGCCGGGCTGGCCGACCGGGACATAGAGCTTGTTGTCGGGCCCGACCGCGATGAACTTCCAGCCATGGGCCTCGTCCTTGGGCAGTTTGTCGTAGATCACGACAGGCTTCGGCGGGTTGTCGAGAACGTCTTCGACCTTCTCGATCTTGGAGACCTGCGACAACTCGGCGATGTAGAGCGTGCCGTCGTGGAAGGCGACGCCGTTCGGCCGGTAGAGGCCGGACGCCAGCACCTTGACGCTGCGCTGGCCGTCCTTGTTGACGATCGCATAGACCTTGTCGACCAGGCGGCTGCCGACGAAAACCGTGCCCTTGTCGCCGAGCGTCAGCGAACGCGCATTCGCCATGCCCGAAGCATAGACCTCGATGTTGAAGCCGGGCGGCACCTTGAGCTTGGCGAGCGGCAGCTTGTCGGCTGCGGCCGGAAGCGGCGGCGGCGCGACCGGTGCAAGCTTCGCGGCAGCCTCGTTGTCCGGCCGTCCGAGCAGGGGCGAACCGGGCGGCAGCGGCTGCGCCTGTTGCGCGACTGCGGCAATCGTGAATCCACCAAAAAAAACGCCGGCAAGCCAAAGGCTGCGCGGCGACATCAAGCCGATCATGACGTCCTCCCCTGCGTGGCGTTCTTGATCCCTGTACCGGCAAACATTGCCGGCCGGGTCGCCTTGCAAGGACAAAGTCTCCTATAATACCGATGGGCGGCGCAAGTGGTTTGCCGCAATGCCGCCCCGCGGCCGCCTCAGTGCCGCGTGGCCGACCGGCCGGACGGGCCGAACATCGCCTCGGCAAACGGAAACACCAGCACAACCTCGCCGCGCTCATCGGTGATCTCGATCACCGCGGTCAGCAGCGCCGCATGCGTTCCCTCAGTGCGCAGCAACTCCTCGATCATGGAACGCGCGACTTCCCATGCGCGATCGGGATTGCGCAGCACTTCCCCTTCCGGGTCGGCGATCAGCTCGTCACCAATTCGGGTATTAAAAAAATATCTCGGCACGGCCCATCCAGTGGCGTCGAAAGCGGGCAATTGGAAGTCTCGGTTAATTCACAAATTATTTATTCCGGTTTCTGCGGCAATTCGGCATCAGGACCTGCCCCGGCCCACTGCAAAAGGACTGCGAACCCGTTGATCCCCTTCCCGGTTTAAAACACCCGCACCGGTATCCAAATTCCTATTTTGCACCGCAACAAAATCCGCCGAGGCTGATTGCAAAGATTTCGCTGGCGAACTTTCCGTTCCGCGCTACCTTACACGAGAGGACGGACTTCGTCCCGTAGACAAAAGGAGAGCCAAAATGGCCTGGAAAGCACCAAGGATCGTCGAAGTGCCGGTCGGCATGGAAATCAATATGTATGCGTGCGCTGCCCGCAAGTAAGCGAACGGCGACGCCAAGAGGTTAGGCGCAGGTGAACTTCCGGACGTGACATACTCCCGCCGCGGAGCTCGTCGCGTGCGGCGTTCACCTTTGCTTGAATTGGCGTTCCGAATTGGTTTTCCAGGAGACGGATCATGCTTCGCATCGTCGTCCTGGGCGCGGCTGCAGGCGGCGGCGTTCCGCAATGGAATTGCGGATGCGCGGTCTGCCGGGCCGCAAGAGGCGAAAATCCCGAGCTCCGGAGCACGCAGGCCTCGATCGCCGTCAGCGCGGATGACGAGCACTGGTTTCTGGTCAACGCCTCGCCCGATCTGCGCCAGCAACTGATTGCAGCGCCGCAGCTGCATCCCAAGGCCGGGGCGCTGCGCCACAGCCCGATCGCGGGCGTCATCCTGACCAATGGCGAGATCGACGCGGTCGCCGGACTGTTGTCGATGCGCGAGGGCTCGCCGTTCACGATCTATGCCCACGCCAAGGTGCTCGCGATCCTGAAGTCCAACAGCATCTTCAACGTGCTGAATGAAAAGATGGTCCGGCGCGAGCCGATCGCGGTGGACCAGCCGTTCGAGCCGCGGCTTGCCGACGGCACGGCCTCGGGCCTCGAGATCCTGCCGTTCGCCGTCTCAGGCAAAGGCGCCTGGTATCTGGAAGGCAAGGCGCACCCGGGCGGAACGGATGGGGCGGGCGACACGCTGGGTTTGCGCATCCGCGACACGACCACGGGCAGGCATTTCTACTTCATCGCCGCCTGCGCCGACGTCGGCGAGGAGCTCAAGGCACGGCTGGCCGGCACCCCGCTGGTGTTCTTCGATGGCACGGTCTGGCGCGACGACGAGATGATCACCGCCGGCCTCGGTCACAAGACCGGCAAAGCCATGGGACATATCGCGATGTCGGGTGATGGCGGCGCCATCGCCAGTTTGTCCGGCATCGCTATCGACAGGAAGATATTCCTGCATATCAATAACTCGAACCCGGCGCTGTTGCGCGGCTCGCCGGAACGAACCATCGCCGAGCGCGCGGGCTGGCAAATCCCCGCCGACGGAACGGAGATCGTGCTGTGAATGTGAATGCCACTGCCCTCAACGGAATGACCGCCTTGTCGATCGGCAAGGGCGCCTCGCTCGACAGCGCCGAGGAGCTGGAAGCAACGCTGCGCCAGATCGGGGCTGCGCGTTACCACAATTTGCACCCATTCCATCGGCTCTTGCACGGCGGCAAGCTCAACAAGGGCCAGGTGCAGGCCTGGGCGCTCAACCGCTACTATTACCAGAGCACGATCCCGATCAAGGATGCGGTGGTGATCTCGCGCTTCCGCGACCGCGCCACGCGGATGGAATGGCGGCACCGCATCGAGGATCACGACGGCGATGTCGGCAGCGAGGGCGGCATCGAGCGCTGGCTGAAACTGACCGAAGGTCTCGGGCTCGACACCGCCTATGTGGAATCCACCGAGGGCATCCTGCCCGCGACCCGCTTTGCGGTGGAAGCCTATGTGCATTTCGTCCGCGACAAGAGCCCGCTGGAAGCGATCGCGTCCTCGCTCACGGAACTGTTCGCGCCGAACCTGCATGAAGAGCGCATCGCCGGGATGCTGCAGCATTACGACTTCGTCAACCCCGATATCATGAGCTATTTCAGCCGGCGGCTGACGCAGGCGCCGCGCGATGCCGGTTTCGCGCTCGATTATGTCAAGGCCCATGCCACGACGCCCGAGCAGCGCGCCTCGGTCTGCAACGCGCTGATCTTCAAGACCAACGTGCTCTGGGTGCAGCTCGACGCGCTGTATCACGCCTATGTCGAGGGCCACATTCCGCCGGGCGCTTTCGTGCCCAAAACCAACTGAACGAGGCGAGAACCATCATGGCAGGGCCGCGCCACATCAGCGTCAGCGAGGCGAGCCGGCCGGTCCTGCCCCGCCACACCAAGCTGAAATTCGACGAGACCCGGCAGGTCTGGGTGATCCTGGCGCCGGAACGGGTGCTGGCGCCGGACGAGATCGCGGTCGAAGTGCTCCAGCTCTGCGACGGCGCGCGCAGCGTCGGCGAGATGGCCGATCAGCTCGCGGCGAAGTACGCCGCCGACCGCGACACCATTCTCGCCGATATCATCGCCATGCTGCAGGACCTCGCCGACAAGGCGTTCCTGACCGAAGCGCGCGAGAAGACGTCATGAGTGCCGATCCAAATGACGGCCTCGCGGTGCTGGAAAGCCGCGGCTCGATCGCCGAGACCTTCGGCATTCCGCTTGCCGTGCTGGCCGAACTCACTCATCGCTGCCCACTCTCCTGCCCCTATTGCTCCAATCCGCTGGAGCTCGACCGCGCCAGCGGCGAGCTGACCACCGAGGAATGGAAGAAGGTCCTCTCCGAACTCGCCGAGATCGGCGTGCTGCAGATTCATTTCTCCGGCGGCGAGCCGACCGCACGCAAGGACCTGGTCGAGCTGGTACGGCACGCCAGCGAGGTCGGCCTCTACAGCAACCTCATCACATCGGCGGTGCTGCTGACCCGCGAAAGACTTGCCGGGCTCGCCGATGCCGGGCTCTGCCACGTCCAGATCAGCTTCCAGGGCAGCGAACCAGGGATCGCCGATCGGGTCGCGGGCCTGAAGGAGTCGCACGCCAAGAAGATCGCGGTCGCGAAGTGGACACGCGAGCTCGACCTGCCGCTGACCGTCAACGCGGTCATGCACCGGCAGAACCTGCACCAGTTGCCCGAGATCATCCAGATGGCGGTCGATCTCGATGCCGACCGGCTGGAAGTCGCCAACGTGCAATATTACGGCTGGGCGCTGAAGAACCGCGCCGCGCTGATGCCGAGCTTTGCGCAGCTCGAGGAGACTGATCGCATCGTCGAGGAGGCGCGCACGCGCCTGAAAGGCGTTTTGACCATCGACTACGTCGTGCCCGACTACTACGCGCTGCGGCCGAAGAAGTGCATGGGCGGCTGGGGCCGGCAGTTCTTCAACATCTCGCCGGTCGGCAAGATCCTGCCCTGCCATGCCGCGGAGACCATCACCGGCCTCGAATTCGAGTCGGTCCGCTCCAACCATTCGATCGCCTGGATCTGGCAGAACTCCGAGGCCTTGAACCGCTATCGCGGCACCGGCTGGATGAAGGAGCCGTGCAAGAGCTGCGAGTTCCGCGAGATCGATTTCGGCGGCTGCCGCTGCCAGGCCTTCGCGCTCACCGGGGATGCGGCCAACACCGATCCGGCCTGCGCGCTGTCGCCGATGCACGAGCCGATCTTCCGGCAGGCCGAGCAGGAAGCCGCCGAACACCGCGATCGCTTCCTCTACCGCAATTTCGCCGGCGGCACCTTGGAGCCGGGCTAGTCGATCGATCCCATGAAATCTATCGTTTCCAGGCGCTCTGACCTCATCCCGAGGAGCAAGGGCACTTGCACTAAAATAGTTGGCTGGTGGTGCTTTGATGCTAACATTCGCAGATCTGCCTCCCAGGGGAATGCGAATGTTAGCATCGGACACTAGCGATGGCGCCTGACGCCGATGCCGGCAAAGCCGCTCATAAGCGCTCCGATCCGTTCGCGCCGCTGACCTCCGATCACCTCGCCGTCGGCGATGGCCACGAGATCTATGTCGAAAGCGTCGGCCGCGCCGACGGCATCCCTGCGGTGTATCTGCATGGCGGGCCCGGCTCGGGCTGCCAGCCTGATCACCGGCGGCTGTTCGACCCCGAGCGCTTCCACGCGATCCTGTTCGACCAGCGCGGCTGTGGCCGCAGCCGCCCGAAGGGCGGCCGCGAGCACAACACGCTGCCGCATCTGATCGCGGACATGGAGGCGATCCGCGACAAATTCGGCTTCGAGACATGGATCGTGGTCGGCGGCTCCTGGGGCGCGACGCTGGCGCTGGCCTATGCGCAGGCGCACCCGGAACGCGTCTCCGGCGTCGTGCTGCGCGCGACGTTTCTCGGCACCTACGCGGAGATCGAAGCAGGATTTTGCCAGCGGCTGCCGAGTTTCTATCCGGCGCTTGCGGAAGACTTTCTCAGCCTGTTGCCGGAAGCCGAACGCGCGCGCCCGCTTGAGGCCTATTGGCGCCGCATCCTCGATGCCGATCCCGCCGTGCATGGACTCGTCGCACGTGCCTGGCACGACGCCGAGCGCGTTCTGTCCGAACACACACCCTCGCGCACGCGGCTCGATCTTGCCGCGGTCAAATCGGGCAGCGCCCTGCCGGCCACCCCGTTCATGGAAGCGCATTATTTCGTCAACGACTGCTTCATGCGGCCAAACCAGCTGCTCGACGAGGCCGGAAAACTCGCGGGGATTCCAGGCCTCATCGTGCAGGGCCGCTACGATCTGCTGTGCCCGCCGTGGAGCTCGCATGCGCTTGCGGCCCGATGGCCCGACGCCGAGCTTCGTTTCGTCGAAGGCGCCGGCCACTCGCTGTACGATCCCGGCGTCAGGGATGCGGTGATGAAGGCGATTGCCGATCTGGCAAGCAGGATTGCCGGCTAGGGAGAGACAAAAATGCCGCTCGCCGGACAGGGCATGCTGTTGACCTCGATGGATATCGACCCCGCGGACGAACTCGATTTCAACCGCTGGTACGACCGCGAACATCTCGAGGAACGCGTCGCGATCGAGGGTTTCCTCGAGGCGCGGCGCTACATCGCGCTCGATGCGCGCCCGAAATATCTCTTCCTCTATTCCACCACGACGGTGGAGGTGCTGGACAGCGCGGCCTATCGTGAGCGGCTGGCGCATCCGACCGAGTGGTCGAAGAAGACCATGGCGCGCTTCAGGAACATGATCCGCGCGGTGGCGCGCATCACCGTGAGCCGCGGCGTCGGTCGCGGCGCCGTGCTCGGGATCGTCCGCCTGCGCCCGCAAGCCGGCAGCGCAGACAGCTTGCGAGCTGAGTTGAGGGAGAGGCTCGATCCCGGGGGCCTCGACGGCATCATCTCCATGCATTTGATCGAGAGCGATCCGGCGCTGTCAGGTCCGACGGCAGAGCTTGCCGCGGCCGCCGGCGCGGGCGACTGGTTCGTGCTGATCGACGGCACCGGAGCCGCCGCCATCTCCGCGGTGATGGCCGCGCACTTTACCGGCAGCACGGCACCGTCCAAGCCGGTCTCGTCGGGAATTTACCACCTGATGTGGGATCTCGCGAAGGCGGACATTGCCTCGCGCTGACGTCAGGCGCGACATCGCTGCAAAACACAATGCTGCACCGCCGCATGAGACCAAAATGATATCAACATTGCGGCATCGCACTGACGAAACAGAGCAGATCCGCGAAAAATTGCCTTTGTGCGCGATGTTGAATAGCTCTAATAAGACAACCCTATGATCGCATTCAGAAACCACAAGAGCGCCGCTGGGGCATGAAGGCGTGAGCAGCGATCCTGCTCAAGCAACGGCAAAGCGCTCGCAAAGATATAAAGGCCGCGCGGTTCTTGAGACCGTGGCGGACAAGGCAGGAATGAAACCGACCGATATCACGGCCCCCGACTACTTTCACAAAGTGGTCGATTGCCAGTGGGCTTGTCCCGCGCACACACCCGTCCCCGAATATATCCGCTTGATCGCCGAGGGCCGCTACAGCGACGCCTACATGATCAATTGGAGATCGAACGTGTTTCCGGGGATTCTCGGACGCACCTGCGACCGTCCCTGCGAGCCGGCGTGCCGGCGCGGACGCGTCGAGGACACGCCGGTCGCGATCTGCCGGTTGAAACGCGTCGCCGCCGACTTCAAGGATGACGTGACGCATCGCATGCCGCGGCCCGTGCCCAAGAACGGCAAGCGCATCGCGCTGATCGGCGGCGGCCCCGCCTCGCTCACCGTGGCGCGCGACCTCGCCCCGCTCGGCTATCACTGCACCGTGTTCGACGGAGATCCGAAGGCGGGCGGCATGATGCGCTCGCAGATCCCGAAATTCCGCCTGCCGGATTCGGTGGTCGACGAGGAAACCGATTACGTCCTGCGTCTCGGCATCGAGTTCAAGAGCGGCCATCGCATCGACAGCATGACGAAGCTGCTCGCCGAGAACTACGACGCGATCTTCGTAGGCTCCGGCGCGCCGCGCGGCCGCGAGCTCGATATTCCCGGCCGCAAGGAAGCGGCCGCCAACATCCACATCGGCATCGACTGGCTGTCCTCGGTATCGTTCGGCCACACCGACAAGATCGGCAAGCGCGTGATCGTGCTCGGCGGCGGCAACACCGCGATGGACTGCTGCCGCACCGCGCGGCGGCTCGGCGGCGAGGACGTCAAGGTGATCGTGCGCTCCGGTTTCGAGGAGATGAAGGCCTCGCCCTGGGAGAAGGAAGACGCCATCCACGAGGATATTCCGATCCTCAATTTCATGGTGCCGATCGCCTTCATCCATGACGGCGGCAAGCTCACCGGCGTCACCTTCCAGAAGGTGCGCGCCGAATATGATGCCAAGGGCCGGCGCAATCTGGTGCCCGCGGGCGAGCCCGACCAGACCGTGCCTTGCGACGACGTGCTGGTCGCGGTCGGCCAGGAGAACGCCTTTCCCTGGATCGAGCGCGACTGCGGCATCGAGTTCGACAAATGGAACATGCCCAAGGTCGACCCCAAGACCATGGGCTCGACTAATCCGAAAGTGTTTTTCGGCGGCGACGCCGCGTTCGGGCCGAAGAACATCATCTGGGCGGTGGCGCATGGCCATGACGCTGCGCTGTCGATCCACAAGCTTTGCTCCGGCGAGGACATCACCGAACGTCCGCTGCCCGAGGTGCAGATCACCTCGCAGAAGATGGGCATTCACGAGTGGAGCTACGAGAACGACATCTCCGCCGACAAGCGCTTCAAGGTCCCGCATCGCGACAAGGTGGTGGCGCTGAAGGACATCCGCGCCGAGGTCGAACTTGGCTACGACGTCAAGCTTGCGCTCGGCGAGGCGCATCGCTGCCTGAACTGCGACGTGCAGACCGTGTTCACAACGTCGCTCTGCATCGAATGCGACGCCTGCGTCGATATCTGTCCGATGGACTGCATCACCTTCACCGAGAATGGCGAGGAGGCCGACCTCAGGCAGCGGCTCAAGGCGCCCTCGGTTCATCCCGACCAGGACCTCTATGTCGCCGACGGCCTCAAGACCGGCCGCGTCATGGTGAAGGACGAGGACGTCTGTCTGCATTGCGGCCTGTGCGCCGAACGCTGTCCCACCGGCGCGTGGGACATGCAGAAATATCTCATCGACATGACCCACGCAGGTACAGCATGCCCGAGCAAAAGCCGATCAGCAGCGTAAACGACTTCGTCGTCCGCTTCGCCAACGTCAACGGTTCGGGCTCGGCGAGCGCCAACGAGCTGTTCGCCCGCTCGATCATCCGGCATGGCGTGCCGGTCTCGCCCCGCAACATCTTCCCGTCCAACATCCAGGGCCTGCCGACCTGGTACGAGGTGCGGGTGACGGAGGCCGGCCATCTCGGCGCCCGCGGCGGCGTCGACATGATGGTCGCGATGAACCCGCAGACCTGGGACAAGGACGTCGCCTCGATCGAGCCCGGCGGCTACCTGTTCTACGATTCGACCAAGCCGATGCCGACCTCCAAGTTCCGCGCGGACATCACCGTGATCGGCGTGCCGCTGACCGCGATCACCAACTCGACCTATACCGATCCGCGCCAGCGCCAGCTGTTCAAGAACATCATCTATCTCGGCGCGCTCTGCGCGCTGTTCGACATGGACCCGAAGCTGGTCGAGCAGCTGATCGCCGAACAGTACAAGGGCAAGGAAAAGCTGTTGTCGTCCAACGTCCACGCCCTGCATCTGGGCCGCGACTGGGCGCTGCAGAACCTGAAATGCCCGAGCGGCCTCACGGTCAGGAAGGCCGACAAGGTCGGCGACCGCATCTTCATCGAAGGCAACAGCGCAGCTGCGCTCGGGGCCGTCTATGGCGGCGCCACCGTGTGCGCGTGGTATCCGATCACGCCGTCGTCCTCGCTTGCGGATGCGTTCGGCAGCCACTGCAAGAAGCTGCGTCACGATCCCAAGACCGGGAAGGCCAAATACGCTATCGTCCAGGGCGAGGATGAGCTGGCCTCGATCGGCATCGTGATCGGCGCCTCCTGGAACGGCGCACGCGCCTTCACCGCGACCTCCGGACCCGGGATCTCGCTGATGACGGAGTTCATCGGCCTGTCCTATTTTGCGGAAATTCCCGCCGTCATCATGAACGTGCAGCGCGCCGGTCCCTCGACCGGCATGCCGACGCGCACCCAGCAATGCGACATCATCGCCTGCGCCTATGCGTCCCATGGCGACACCAAGCAGGTGCTGCTGTTTCCGGAAGACCCGGCGGAAGCCTTCGAATTCGCAGCCACCGCCTTCGATCTCGCCGAACGGCTGCAGACCGTGATCTTCGTGATGCTCGATCTCGACATCGGCATGAATCACCGGCTCTGCCGACCCCTGAAGTGGGACGATGCCCGCCAGTACGACCGCGGCAAGATCATGACCGCCGAGATGCTCGACGAGGGCCGCGATTTCGGCCGCTATCTCGACGTCGACGGCGACGGCATCCCCTACCGCACCTATCCCGGCACCCATCCGACCAAGGGCGCCTACTTCACCCGCGGCACCTCGCGCGACCGCTATGCGCGTTATTCCGAGGAAGGCGCGGTCTATGCCGACAACATGCAGCGCCTGGTGCGCAAGTTCGAAACCGCCCAGGACATGGTGCCGCGGCCCTTGCAGGCCAACGCGGCGAAGCCGACCAAATACGGCGTGCTCTATTTCGGTTCCACGGCACCGGCGATGGACGAGGCGATCGGGCTCTTGGAAGCGCGCGGTCATCATCTCGATCGTATGCGTATCCGTGCTTTCCCGTTCCATTCCAGTGTCGCCAGCTTCATCGCCGACCATGACTTCATCTACGTGGTCGAGCAGAACCGCGACGGCCAGCTTCGCCAGCTGATCGTCAACGAGAACGGCATCGATCCGGTCCGGCTGGTGCCAATTCTGCATTACGACGGCACGCCGATCACCGCGCGTTTCATCGCCAACGCAATCGGCGATCATCAGAATCACATCAAGGTCACCCCGCGGCGCAAGGCGGTGTCCTAGAGCTAGGGCATTTTTCTGCTACCCGTCTCGACCATGCCGAAGACTTAACAAGAGGGCCGGAATCGCAAATATGTTCACCACGATGATATATTGCACCTCGCTGCCCGAGGCCCACAGATAGGCGGCATACACAGCTCCACTAACGACGATGGCTATTGCCGCCCGCAGCAGAAGTCTCTTCACCGGTGCCTCCTAGCAACCACAACCCGTGACTTCATCGTTCGAGACGCATCGCGGAGCCTGTCCTCGGGCGCGCGTTCGCGCGACCGTTGGCGATGCTCCTCTGGATGATGTCTGAACCCTCATGGTAAGGAGCGCGTCGTCGCGCGTCTCGAACCGCGTGGCCAAGAATATGCGTGGTCACGAGTCGACCCGACGGCAACATTCGCTATGGCTTCCCGCGCCCGCGCCTTGATTTCTTTGCCGATTTCTTTTCGCCCGGCTTGGTCGCGCGCGCCGCGGCCGCTTTCATCTTGGCGTGCGGCCGCTTGAAGACGTGCGGCGCGAAGGCATGCGCGGGCGTGAGCGCGCCCCAGATCGGGTCGGCGCGGTAGCTGTGGTCGAGCGCTTCGTTGAGCAGCGATTGCGTCTCCTTGTAGAGTTCGGGCCGCTGCAGCAAAGCGAGCGTGGCACCGGCGAGCAGCTGGGCGTCGTCGCCATGACCTGCAATCGACTGCTTCTTCAGGATTTGCTGGGCGATGGTTTCGGCAGCCGCCTCATCGGCATCGTCCCAGGTCTCGATCTCCTGGATCGAGTGGCCGTTGAGCTTCCTGAATTTGTGAGTGGCGATCATCCTGCCGACCTGCCGCGCCGCCGCGGCGGCCTCCGCCAGCGGTATCTTGGTCTGCACCGGGACCGGGCCGGCGGGGCCTGGGACGATGCCCGTGAGGCTGATCTCTGTTGCGCCGTCGGCGACCGCCTCCGCCACGGCCTCCACGCTGTGCAGATAGTCCGACCGCTTGGCCGCATCGAGCGCGCTCATCGCCTCGATCGCGCCTGCGGCGAGGTGCAGGCGCAGGAGATCGACCGGATGATCATCCAGCGTATGGTCCTCGTGCGGCGCCGCCTCGGTCGCAAGCGCAGGCCGCGTGGGACGCGCCTTGCCCTGGAAATCCACCGCCAGCCGGGCGCGGAAGGCGGCCAGAAAGGCCGCCAGGTTAAGGACGAAGGCAGGTCCCATGTTGAGCACGCCGTAGACGTCGGCGGCCGCCTCATCGATCCAGTACGACCAGATCAGGGCATCGAGGGTCTTGCCGTCGAGTTGCTTGCGCGGCGCAAGGTCGGGAGCGAACAGCGTGCGCACCGCGGCGGCCATTTCAGGCAACAGGCCGTCATCGGCGTGCACCACGTCGTGACCGCAGACCTCGTGACTGAGCGCGGCCCACAGCACCGGATGGTCGCGGACCGTGGCTGGCAGCATGACCACGCCGATGGACATGCCGACCTTCTGCTTCATCACGTCCGATTCGATGGTAAACGGGCCGCGCTGCCCTTCCGACTGAAACAGCGCCAATGGAGGCGTCGCGGCCACCAGGTCGATGCCGGCCGCGCTGCGCTTGTCAGAATCGAGAAACGAGCGGAAGAGGTCGGAGACGACGGCCGAAAGCCGTTTCAGTTCGGAGCTGGCGTTAACCCGCGTCACCTTCGGCGCATGCTGGTAAATTCCCGCCGCGAGCCATTCCAGCTCCGCGGCCATCTCGTCCCGGCTCTTCTGCCCGCTCCTCACCTGGTGGGCCAGATTCTCCATCACATGCGGCAGTGCACCATCGAGCGGCTTGTAGTATTGCTCGCGATAAATACCCGGCAGGAACGGCGCCCCCTGGGAGATGGCCGAGCGAACATTGGCCAGGCTCGCGAGTGGAGGCCGGATCCCGGCCACGGTGCCGACGAGGTCGATTTCGCACAAATGATCGTAAAGCCGGGTGAATTTATCCAGATCGACTCGCATGCTGCCCCCCTGGAAATGAACAATGAAAGGACCCGTTGAAGCTCGTCGTGAAATACGCAAACTGTAGCCCGAATTGCTGCAGTCGCGCACACAAAATTGCCTTGAGCTGTATTAATTTGGCTGCCAATTGTGTAACAACGAACCCGCAAGCTTTAAGCCCCCTCTCGCGACCAACCGGCAACCGCTCTCATGACCTACATCGCCAAGCCGAAATTCCATCATCCGGGCCTGCCGAAGAATACGCTCGGCTACACCCATCGCGATTACGAGGGCAAGATCTCGACGCTGTGCGCCGGCTGCGGCCACGACTCGATCACGGCCTCGATCATCGAGGCCTGCTTCGAGCTCTCGATCGAACCGCATCGCGTGGCCAAGATCTCGGGCATCGGCTGCTCCTCGAAGACGCCGGATTATTTCCTCGGCAATTCGCACGGCTTCAACTCGGTGCACGGCCGCATGCCATCGGTCCTGACCGGCGCCAACCTCGCCAACCGCGACCTGATCTATCTCGGCGTTTCCGGCGACGGCGATTCCGCATCGATCGGCTTCGGCCAGTTCGCCCATTCAATCCGGCGCGGCGTCAACATGACCTATATCGTCGAGAACAATGGCGTGTACGGCCTCACCAAGGGACAGTTCTCGGCCACCGCCGACCGCGGCTCGAAATCCAAGAAGGGCGTCACCAATACCGACAACGCCATCGATCTGGTGGCGATCGCGCTGCAGCTTGGCGCGACCTATGTCGCGCGCAGCTTCTCCGGCGACAAGAGCCAGCTGGTGCCGCTGATCGAAGGCGCCATCCAGCACAAGGGCGCGGCCTTCATCGACGTGATCAGCCCCTGCATCGCCTTCAACAATCACGCCGGCTCGACCAAGAGCTTCGACTATGTACGCGAGCACAACGATGCCGTGAACCGGCTCGACGTGCTGACCGGACGCGACCCGATCACGGTCGAGTATGCGCCGGGCACGGTGCAGGTCGTCGAGCAGCACGACGGCACGCGGCTGGCGCTGCGCAAGCTCGACGCCGACTACGATCCGCACGATCGCCTGGGCGCGCAGACCTTCCTGCAGAAGCACGCCGCCAAGGGCCAGATCGTGACCGGCCTGCTCTATGTCGATCCCGAGTCGGAAGACCTGCACGCCCACCTCAACACGGTCGAGATGCCGCTGAACGGGTTGGAGGCCGGCGACCTCTGCCCGGGCTCGACTGCACTGGACAAGATCAACGCGAGTCTGCGTTAGGGCCGGATGGCGCCGATCGCGCGGCGACAATTTCTGACCGTCGTCGGTGGATACATTGCGTGTGCTCGTTCACAGCATGCGCGCGCCGACAGCGGCAACAGCAATCCGAAGCGATTCGCCATTGCGGTCCCGGCCGCCGCAGACGCCCCGACGGCGGAAGGCGCAAGCTGGGGCGACGTCGCCCAAGGCGTCGCGGCGGACTTGATTGCTTCAGGCCGGTTTGTACAGATCGAATCCGACCTGTCCCGGCAAATTACCAACGTCGACGCCCCACCCGATTTCAAGAAATGGCGCAGCACGAGAGCCGAGTGGCTTATCGTCGGTCGCGTCACCAAACCGGACGATCTCCTCGTGGTGTCCTTCGTACTCTGGGACGTTGCCAACGGTCAGCAAATGCTCAACGTGGCCTACAGGGTCGACCGGGAGCATTTGCGGCTTGTTGTGCACCTCCTCATCGCGCCAGCAATGATCAAACATCTCAGCGGCGAGCATGATAATTCCGATGGGAACCAGCAGAAGTGACTTGGGCTAGCTTCATTTACGATCGTAGACCTCGCCTGTGTCTTCCCGCGCTCCGAAGAATCCTTGCCACTCCTGGTCGAGCCGCGCCAGCGCGACGGGCAGCGCCAAGGCCGAGAGCCGTCCGTCGGCGTCGCTGATCAGATCGAGGCCCTTGAGCCGCGCCAGCGCGGCGTCGATCTCGAAATCGGCGGAGACGCCGAACAGGCGCGCCAGCAGCTCCTCGACGCGCGCGTCGAGCCCCTCCCGCGTGAGCGGCTCCGCGGCCGTCAGCAGGCCGTAATAGGCGAGCAGCGCCTCCTTGCAGTCCTGATCCTCGGCTTCGCCGATGATGTAGGTGAAGATGCCGGAATTGTTGTTGACGTTGCGGTAGTAGATATTGTCGGTGAGCTGCTTCTGGTGGATCAGCGACTGGCGGTGGAAATTTCCCCATTGCCGCAGCAGGAAGGCGCCGAGCGCAAACAGGCCGCTGAGCGCGGCCAGCGCCCGCTCCGTGTCGTTGTCGCGGATCGTGCCGGACAGGCCGAGATAGAAGCCGGCCACGACAAACAGCACTGTCATGGTCGAGGCCAGCTTGAGCAGGATCGGTATACCGCCGACGATCGCCGGCACGCCCAGCGTGAGGTGATCCAGCAGGCTCAACACCACCCGCGCATTGGGAAACAGCGCCTTGAGATCGCCGCGGGCGATGTGCCGGAAATACTTGAAGAGCACGGCGCCGCTGCGGATTTTCTGGCCGCTGCCCCGCGCCCTGGCGAGCCTGCGGGCGTTGGCCAATGTCAGGTCACCAGGCCTGGTCGCGACCATCAACACGACGTCGTCGTAGACCATGACGTCGAGCTTTCGCCGGCGCAGACCGAACCAGACCGGCACGTCGATGGTCTCGGTATGGTGGCCGCGACGGAACATGCGGACACAACGATAATCCTCGACCGGCGCCTTGATCTTCACCCGGACCCGGGCACGCTCGGCAAAGGCCCGCGTGATGTCGTCATGCGCGATCTCGACGAAATTGGCCTCCATGACGACACGGACGAATTCATCGGTCAGATTGCGATAGGCCGCTTCGAGGTCCTGCGCCGGGCCGCATGCCTGCGGATCGATCTCCGGGTCGAAGTGAAAATACACCTCGCGCAACCGGTCGAGCTCCTCGAAATATTGGTAGTGAAAGACGGCGCCGAGCCTGCGGGCAAGTTGCCGGAAAGCTGCCTGGCCGGCTTCGTCGAGGCGGCCCTCGGCGACCAGCCCGCCGATCAAATCCGACTTCCGCAGCGGAATGACACGATCGCGCTGGTCCGCTACGGCCGCGTCAGGCACCGATCGAACCGCCGCGTCGTTCACGATATGCTCACCCGCGCACCAACAACCATCACCGGGGCCGACTCTGAGGCGTCAAGTCTGGAACAAGAGACCTCAACCATGCCTAGCGCGAAAACATAACCTCATTGCGACCATGACGCCAATCGTCTGGGGAAGCGGCCGCAAGCCAGGATCGCCGCCAAATCGCGATTCCCCGGGACCGATATCGCGCAAAACGCGTTATGCTAGGGTGGCACCTCATTTCGTCGCGAGCGCCCATCTTTCCGAAATCCGTGGTCCGGTGCGAACGCAAGGAACTGCCCGGCCCAAGGACCTGTTGACAAAATTCCGCGTCCCGCCAGAACAGGTGCCGGAAACTGCATATGACGCTGGCTCGAAACAGAAGACAGGCATCATGAACCCGGTCAAAGCACTCGAACAACATGGTCAGGCAGTCTGGCTGGATTTTCTGGCCCGCGGCTTCATCGCCAAGGGCGAGTTGAAAGCCCTGATCGAGGCCGATGGCGTCAAGGGCGTCACCTCGAACCCCTCGATCTTCGAAAAGGCGATCGCCAGTTCCGACGAATATGATGGGCCGATCGGCAAAGCGCTGGACAAGGGTGATCTTCCGGTGGCCCAATTGTTCGAACGCCTGGCGATTGAGGATATTCAGCACGCGGCCGACGTCCTGCGTCCGGTTTATGACAGCCATCATGGCCAGGACGGGTTCGTCAGTCTCGAAGTGTCGCCCTACCTCGCCATGGATACCGATGGCACCATCGCCGAGGCCGAACGGCTGTGGAAGCACGTCCACCGCAAGAATTTGATGATCAAGGTGCCGGCGACGCCGGAAGGCCTGCCTGCGATCGAACATCTGATCGGCGAAGGCATCAGCGTCAACATCACGCTGCTGTTCTCGCAGAAGGTTTATCTCGAGGTCGCGCAAGCCTATCTGGCGGGCCTCGAAAAACATGTCGCGGGCGGCGGCGACCCATCCCACGTCGCGAGCGTGGCAAGCTTCTTCGTCAGCCGCATCGACGGCGTCGTCGACAAGGAGCTCGACGCGAAAATCGCGCAGGCCAACGATCCCCTCGAAAAGCAGCGGCTCGCTGCGCTGAAGGGCAAGATCGCGATCGCCAACGCCAAGCTTGCCTATCAGGACTATACGCGGCTGTTCTCCGGCGCACGCTGGGAGCGTCTCGCCGCCAAAGGCGCCAGGCCGCAGCGTTTGCTATGGGCCTCCACCGGCACCAAGAACAAGGCCTACAGCGATGTGCTCTATGTCGAGGAGCTGATCGGGCCCAACACCATCAACACCGTGCCGCCGGCGACGCTGGACGCCTTCCGCGACCACGGCAAACCGCGCGACAGCCTCGAGGAAAACATCGAGGAGGCGCGACACATCCTTGCCGAGCTCGAACAATCCGGCATCTCGCTCGACGCGATCACCGCCGATCTGGTGAAGGACGGCGTCAGGCAATTCGCCGATGCCGCCGACAAGCTCTACGGCGCGGTGGCGCATAAGCGCGCAGCCGTGCTCGGCGCAGGCCTCGACCGCCAGCTGGTGTCGGCCGGCGACGGTCTCGACGAGGCGATCGAAAAGACCAGCGAAGAGTGGCGCGCCACGGCCAAGATCCGGCGGCTTTGGCAACGCGACAAATCGGTCTGGACGGCCGCCGACGAGGACAGATGGCTGGGCTGGCTCGATAGCGCAGTCCATGCCGATATTGCCGACTACGAGGATTTCGCGCGGCGCGTGAAGGGCCAGGGGTTCTCTGATGCCGTGGTGCTGGGCATGGGCGGATCGAGCCTGGGACCGGAGGTGCTGGCCGAAACCTTCCCGAAAAAGCCCGGCTTTCCCAGGTTGCATGTGCTGGACTCCACCGATCCGGCGCAGGTGCGCGCGTTGGAGGCAAAGATCGACATCGCCAACACGGTGTTCATCGTGTCCAGCAAATCCGGCGGCACCACCGAGCCGAACGCAATGAAGGACTACTTCTTCGATCGCGTCAGCAAAGCGATCGGCGCCGGCAAGGCCGGCCATCGCTTCATCGCGATCACAGATCCCGGCTCGTCGCTGCAGAAGGTTGCGACCCGACAGGGCTTTGCCCGCATCTTCCACGGCGAACCCACGATCGGCGGACGTTACTCGGTGCTGTCGCCGTTCGGGCTCGTGCCGGCCGCGACCGCCGGCATCGACGTCCGCAGCCTGATCGGCCACGCCCTGGTGATGGCGCGCTCCTGCGGGCCGGACGTGCCGCCGCATGAAAATCCCGCCGTTCAGCTTGGGCTCGCCATGGGGCTTGCCGGCCTCGAAGGCCGCGACAAGGTGACGATCCTCTGCTCGCAAAAAATTGCTGATTTCGGCGCCTGGGCCGAGCAATTGATCGCTGAGTCCACCGGCAAGCACGGCAAGGGCCTGATCCCAATCGACGGCGAGCCGCTGGCCGATGTCGCGCTCTATGGCAATGACCGCTTCTTCATCGACGTCAGAACCGAGGGCGAGACCGATGCCGCGCATGACGCAAAGCTTGCGGCGCTGGAAGATGCCGGATATCCCGTGGTGCGAATCGTCCTGAAATCGATCGACCATATCGGGCAGGAGTTCTTCCGCTTCGAACTGGCGACCGCGGTCGCCGGCAGCGTGCTCGGCATCAACCCGTTCGATCAGCCGGACGTGGAATCCGCGAAGATCAAGACCCGCGAACTGACCGCGGCGTTCGAAAAGACGGGGGCCTTGCCTGAAGAAGAGCCGGTGCTGTCGGCGGGAGGTCTCGAACTCTACACCGACGACAGCAACGCCGCCGCCTTGCGCGAGATGGGCGCCAATGGCAGCGTTGCGTCGTGGCTGAAAGCGCATTTCGCGCGCTCGGGCGATGGCGACTACCTCGCGCTGCTGGCCTATATCGCGCGCGACGAAGCCCATATCGAGACGCTGCAGGCGATGCGGCTTGCGCTGCGCGACAAGCTTCGCCTTGCCACCTGCGCGCAATTCGGCCCGCGCTTTCTGCATTCGACAGGCCAGGCCTACAAGGGCGGTCCGGACAATGGCGTGTTTCTGCAGATCACCGCTGATGATGCGAAGGACTTGCGGGTGCCCGGACAGAGGGCGAGCTTCGGCGTGATCAAGGCGGCGCAGGCCCGTGGCGACTTCGACGTCCTGACCGAGCGGGGCCGCCGCGCGCTGCGCGTGCACCTGACGGGCAAACTTGCACCGGCGCTCGCGAGCCTCGATGCCGCGATCGTGGAAGCGTTGAGTTAAGGCTTGAGGAATCAAAGAAATGCAACTCGGCATGATTGGCTTGGGTCGGATGGGCGGCAACATCGTCCGCCGCCTGATGAAGCAGGGACACAGCGCCGTCGTTTACGACAAGGACCCCAAGGCAGTCGCAGCACTCGCCGCTGAAGGGGCGACCGGCGCAAACAGCCTGGAAGAGTTCGTGGCAAAACTGACGACGCCGCGCACCGCCTGGGTGATGTTGCCGGCCGGCCAGATCACGCAAGCCGCCGTCGACACGCTTGCGGGGCTGATGCAGAGCGGCGATGCCATCATCGACGGCGGCAACTCGTTCTGGCAGGACGACGTTCGCCGCGGCAGGGCCCTGAAAGCGCGCGGCATCCACTATCTCGACGTCGGCACCAGCGGCGGCGTCTGGGGTCTCGACCGCGGCTACTGCATGATGATCGGCGGCGACAAGACGGCGGTCGACCGTCTCGATCCGATCTTTGCGGCGCTGGCGCCCGGCCTCGGCGATGTTCCGCGGACACAAGGACGGGAGGGCCGCGATCCGCGCGTGGAAAACGGCTACATCCATGCCGGGCCCATCGGCGCCGGACACTTCGTCAAGATGATCCACAACGGTATCGAATACGGCCTGATGCAGGCCTATGCCGAAGGCTTCGACATCCTGAACAATGCCAGCAGCGACGCGCTGCCGGCGGAGCACCGCTTCGATTTCGACCTCGCCGACATCGCCGAAGTCTGGCGGCGCGGCAGCGTGATCCCGTCCTGGCTGCTCGATCTCACGGCCTCGGCGCTGGCGCGACAGCCGACGCTTGCGACCTATTCGGGATTTGTCGAGGATTCCGGCGAAGGCCGCTGGACCGTCAATGCGGCGATCGACGAGGCGGTGCCGGCCGAGGTGCTGACCGCGGCCCTGTTCGCGCGCTTCCGCTCCCGCAAGGAGCATACCTTCGCCGAAAAGATTCTTTCGGCGATGCGCGACGGTTTTGGCGGCCACAAGGAGCCGGGGCGACATCCGGACCAGGTGACCGCCCCCGATCTCGCCAAGCCAAAGGCTTAAGCCCGTGATCGACGCCTTATCGACGCAGAAGAAACCGGAGCCGTGCTCCTTCGTGATTTTCGGCGCGACCGGCGATCTGACGCATCGGCTGGTGCTGCCGGCGCTCTATAACCTCGCGGCGGCCGATCTGCTTCCCGACAGGCTCTGCGTGGTTGGCGTCGCCCGCAAGGGCACGTCGAACGACGCGTTGCGCGACAGCCTGTTGCAGGGGTTGCGCAAATTCGCGACCCGTCCGGTGGACGATGCGACGGCGACGCGGCTGCTCGAATGCGTGACGTCGATCGAAGCCGATCCGAGCGACCCCGCGTCATTCGATGCCATGCGCGAGCGGCTGGAGAAGCTCGAGACCGCACGAAACACCGGCGGCAACCGGCTGTTCTATCTCGCCACGCCGCCCGGCGCCTTTCTGCCGATCAGCCGCCAGCTCGGCCGCACCGGCATGCTCAGGGAGAACGGCAATTGGCGGCGGCTGGTGGTGGAAAAACCGTTCGGCACCGACCTCGCCTCGGCCAGGGCGCTGAACGAGGAACTCCTGAAGCTCCTCACCGAGCACCAGATCTACCGGATCGATCACTACCTCGGCAAGGAGACCGTGCAGAACATTCTGGTGCTGCGCTTTGCCAACGGCATGTTCGAGCCGATCTGGAATCGCAATCATATCGATCACATCCAGATCACCGTCGATGAGAAGCTCAGCGTCGGCCAGCGCGGCAGTTTCTACGATTCGACCGGTGCGCTGCGCGACATGGTGCCGAACCATCTGTTCCAGCTGCTCTCGCTGGTGGCGATGGAGCCGCCGATCCGGTTCGATGCGCACTCGGTCCGTTCGGAAAAAGCCGAGGTCTTGTCGGCGATCCAGACCCAGAGCGAGACCGATGCCCTGACGAATTCCGTGCGCGGCCAGTATCTCGGTGGCCGGATCGGCGACGGCGCGATCCCGGACTACCGGAAAACCGCCGATGTCAGGCCGGACAGCACCACCGAGACCTACGCGGCGCTGAAGCTCTCGATCGACAATTGGCGCTGGGCCGGCGTCCCCTTCTATCTGCGGACCGGCAAGGCACTCGCAGCCAAGCGGACCGAGGTCGCGATCAAATTCAAGCAGGCGCCGTTCGCGATGTTTGCCTGCACGCCCGTGACCCGGCTGTCGCAGAATTATCTGGTCATCGGCATCGAGCCGACGCAAGGGATCACGCTGCAGTTCAACACCAAGGTGCCGGGACCTTCGATCACGATCGACGGCGTCGAGATGAAGTTTCAATACAAGGACTACTTCAACGCCGAACCCTCGACCGGCTATGAGACGCTGATCTATGACTGCATGATCGGCGACAACATTCTGTTCCAGCGCGCCGACGGCGTCGAAGCCGGCTGGAAGGCGGTGCAGCCTTTCCTCGATGCGTGGAAGAAGGTGGGTGCCGGGGGCCTGGAAACCTACGAGGCCGGGAGTGAGGGACCACCCGGCGCGGCGGAGCTCTTGAACCGCGACGGCCGCAGCTGGCGGAAACTCTGACCCGATGATTTCGCGCGACCAACGCCGAGTGATCGTGGTGGACGACCCGGCCGCGCTCGCCAGGACCGCTGCCGACCGCCTGATCGCGCGGATCGGTGCGAACGACGGCCGCATCGCAATTTGCCTCACCGGCGGATCGAGCCCGAGGCAGCTTTACCAACTGCTGGCAACCGATGCCTACCGAAACCGGATTCCCTGGCACCGCGTGCACTGGTTCATCGGCGACGAGCGTTTCGTCCCGGCTGACAATCCCCTCAACAACATGGCCGTGGCGCAGAAGATTTTTCTGGACACGTGCGCGCCGGCCGTCAACATCCACCCGATTCCGACCAGCAGGGGCAATCCCGACGCAAGCGCGGGACGTTACGCGGACGAGCTGAAACTGTTCTATGGCGCGGACGCGTTAAGTCCTGACCGGCCCTTGTTCGATCTCGTGCTGATGGGCGTCGGCCCCGACGGCCATACCGCATCGCTTTTTCCCGGCTATCCGGCGCTGGAGGACACCAGACACTGGGTCGTCGGCGTTCCCAAGGCCAATGTCGAACCCTTTGTTCCGCGCGTCACGCTCACCCTGCGCACGCTCGCCTCCTGCCGCGAGATGCTGTTCGGGGTGGAAGGCGCGGGAAAGCGCGCGATCTTGACGCGCCTGCTTGACGGCGAGAACCTGCCGGCGAACCGCGCTCAATCGAACTTTGAGACGATCTGGCTGGTCGATCGTGCAGCACTTCCGGAGGATCATCTTGGCCAATGACGCCGGCGGCCCACCCAGCGCGCTCATCGTGATGGGCGTGTCCGGCGCGGGCAAGAGCACGATCGCGGAAGCGTTGGCAAAGCGGCTAGCCTGGCGCTACGAAGACGGCGACAAGTTTCACCCGCCAGCCAATGTCGCCAAGATGCGTGCCGGACAGCCCTTGACCGATGAGGACCGCAGGCCCTGGCTGCAAGCCATTGCCGACGAGATCGACCGGCTCAGCGCTTTGGGCGAACGCGCGGTCGTGGCCTGCTCCGCGCTGCGGCGAACCTATCGCGATATTCTCGTGCACGGCCGCAATGACGTCCGCATCGTCTATCTCAGGGGCACGCAACAGTTGATCGCAAGCCGGCTGGCCCGGCGGAAAGGCCATTTCATGCCGCCAGGACTGCTCACAAGCCAGTTCAACACGCTGGAGCCGCCCGGCGCGGACGAGCGTCCGATCATCGTGTCGATCGACGCGACGGTGGATGCCATGGTCGACGACATCCTGCAGCAGCTCAATCTCGGCGCGGCGGATGCCGGCGCTTCGAGCGGAGAGCGCCCATGACACGCATCGCGCTCGTCGTCTCGGATGTCGACGGCACCCTTCTCACCAAGGACAAGACCCTGACCGACGGCGCCAAGGGCGCGGTGCGCCGGCTCCACGATGCCGGCATCGGTTTCACCATCACCTCGAGCCGGCCGACCATCGGCATGCGCTTTCTGATCGAACCGCTCGGCATCACGCTCCCGATCGGCGCCTTCAATGGCAGCGCGATCGTCGACCCGCAGATGAATCCGATCGAGCAGCACCTGATCCCGGCTTCGGCGACCCAACACAGCATCGACATCCTGAATGAGTTCGGGATCGACATCTGGTTGTTCACCGGCGACAACTGGCTCACGCGCAATGGCAATGGCGAGTATGTCGAGAAGGAACAGCGGGCCATTCGCGCCGACCCGACCGTCATTGACGATTTTACGCCCTATCTGGCGCGCGCCTGCAAGGTCGTCGGCTCGACCTCCGACGCCGAACGGCTCATCCGCTGCGAAGATGCGATCCGGCAGGCACTCGGGGCCCAGGTGACCGCCGTGCGCTCGCAAAGCTATTATCTCGACGTCACCCCGCCGGGCTGCGACAAGGGTACGTTCGTACAGGCCATGGCGCGACGCCTGGGCCTCCCGACCGTGGCCGTCGCCACCATCGGCGACATGCAGAACGATCTCGCGATGTTCGCGACCAGCGGCGTGTCGATTGCGATGGGAAACGCCACCGATGACGTCAAGAGCAAGGCCACGCACGTCACCACCTCGAATGAGGATGAAGGATTTGCCGCGGCCGTTGCGATGATTCTGGCGAACAACGAGGCCGCCTGACAATTCCTGGAGACGGCACGTTTCAGCTGACCTGCGGGGCATTCTCGCCCGCGGTCGCGATCGCATGCTGGTCAGCGAACCCTGCCGCCATATGACTATATCAACGGCAATTCGCACCGGTTGATCCACGTCAACAGGCGATCGCCCGAGTGATGGTTGATCTCTGGCCAGCGGGCCCTGCCGCATCGAGATCTCGTTGCAACATCGGGCTCGTTCATGTCGCTCGACGCTGCATCCCGCGAGCAGGTCTTGCAACAGCGATCTCCACTTTCGTGAAGGGGCATTATCGTGATTACCAGAGACATCAAAGCCCATCTCATCGGCGGCGGCATCGGGTCGCTTGCGGCGGCAGCTTTCATGATCCGCGACGGCGGCGTGCCGGGCCCGAACATCACCCTTTATGAGGCCCTGGATGTGCTCGGCGGAAGCCTCGACGCCGCCGGGAACGCCGAAAGCGGATACCATCTGCGCGGCGGCCGCATGCTCACGACGGATAATTATGAGTGCACCTGGGGCTTGTTCAAAACCATTCCGTCCCTGAAGAATCCCGCCAAGACGGTGTTCGACGAGACGGTCGAGTTCAACCAGGTGATGAAGGCGCACTCCCAGGCGCGTCTGGTGGACGCCAACCGCGCCATCCTTGACGTGACCTCGATGGGCTTTTCGATGACGGATCGGATCGAGCTCCTCGAACTCATGGCGGCCGGCGAGGATAAGCTTGGTGCGGACCGCATTACCGACTGGCTTTCTCCGGAATTCTTCAAGACAAAATTCTGGTTCATGTGGGCCACCACCTTCGCGTTCCAGCCCTGGCACAGCGCCATCGAGTTCAAGCGCTACCTGCACCGCTTCATCAAGGAGTTCAGCCGCATCGAAACGCTCGCCGGGGTCAAGCGGACGGTCCACAACCAATATGACTCGATCGTTCGCCCGCTTCAGGCCTGGCTGCAGGACAAGGGCGTGCATTTCCAGAGCGGCTGCACCGTCACCGATCTCGATCTTGTGCCCGAGAACGGCAAGTGGGTGGTCAGGGCGATCGCGCTCAAGCGCGCCGGCAAGAGCGAGACCGTCGCGGTGGATGCCGACGATCTGGTGTTCTTCCAGAATGGCTCGATGACCGATGCGTCAAGCTTCGGTTCGATGGCGGAGGCTCCCGCCCATCTGACCAAGGATGACAGCGGCGGCTGGCGGTTGTGGGAGAAGCTTGCGAAAGGTCGTCCGGAGTTCGGAAACCCCGCCGCCTTCAACGCGAGCATCCCCGAGTCCTTCTGGGAATCGTTCACGGTAACGCTGCGGGACACGACGTTCTTCGACAGGATGGAGGCCTTTTCCGGCAACAAGGCCGGCACCGGCGGGCTCGTCACGTTGAAGGATTCGAACTGGCTGATGTCGGTCGTCCTCTATCATCAGCCGCATTTCGCCAATCAGCCCACGGACGTCCAGGTCTTTTGGGGCTATGCGCTGCATCCCGACCGCGTCGGCAATTTCGTTGCCAAGCCGATGTCGGACTGTAGCGGCGCCGAGATTCTCCACGAACTTCGCGGCCACTTGAATTTTGATCAGAGCACCTTCAAGGCCGCGACCTGCATTCCGTGCCGGATGCCCTACATCACCAGCATGTTCATGCCGCGAGGGCGCGGCGACCGGCCGCTTCCAGTTCCGGACCTATCGAAGAATCTGGCCTTTGTCAGTCAGTTCGTCGAAATCCCGGAGGATGTCGTCTTCACGGTCGAATATTCGGTTCGTGTTGCCCAGACCGCCGTCTACCAGCTGCTCAACATCGACCGCGAGATTCCGCCGATCCTGCATCATGACAAATCGCTTGCGGTCAATTACGAGGCAGTGATCAAGGCGTTCAAATAAGGCCGGAGCGCGATAGCTCGAGGATGATCTTTACTGCTGCGAGCGCTGCATTGCCGGCTTGTCGGACATCGCAACGCTCAGATTGTGCGCGGTATTGATCAACGCGATATGCGTCAGCGCCTGCGGAAAATTTCCGGTCTGGCGCGCCGCCGCGGAATCGAATTCCTCCGCCAGCAAGCCCAGATCGTTCGCCACGGCGACCACGCGCTCGAACAGTGCCTGCGCCTTGGCAATCTCGCCCGACAGCACATAGGCATCGGCGAGCCAAAGGCTGCAGGCCAGGAACGCGCCTTCGATCGGTTGCTGTTCATCGGAAACCTCGCGGGGATCGTGCCGCAGCACAAAGCCGTCCCGCATCAGGTATCTTTCGACCGCCCTGATCGTACCCTGGACGCGCGGGTCCGAGGCCGGAAGGAAGCCCACGCACGGCATCAGGAGAATGCTGGCGTCGAGCAATTGCGAGCCGTAGGATTCGACGAACGCATTCAATTCGTTGTCAAAACCTCGTTCGCAGACATCACGGCAGATGCTGTCGCGCAACGTCCGCCAACGATCGATCGGCGCGTCAAGTCCGAAGGTTTCCGCACTCTTGATGCCGCGATCGAACGCGACCCAGGTCATCACTTTCGAGAACACATAGTGCCTGCCGGCGCCGCGCCGTTCCCAGATGCCGTGGTCCGGCTGGTCCCATACTTGCTCCAGGTGATCGAGTACCGCGCGCCCCAATGCCCAGGTTTGATCATCGAGTTTCAGCTTGGCCATGCGCGCCTGGTGAAACGCATCGATCAGTTCGCCATAGACGTCGAGCTGCAGCTGGGCATGCGCGGCGTTGCCGACCCGAACCGGCCGGGCGCCTTCATAGCCCTCGAGCCAATCAGCCTCCCATTCCAGCAGGCGCCGCTGGCCGAAGACGCCGTACATGATCTGCATGTCGGCGGGCCAGCCGGCCGCGGCGCGCAGCAGCCAATTGTGCCAGGCCAGGGCTTCCTCGGTATAGCCGGAATTCATCAGCGCGAGCAGCGTGAAGGTGGCATCGCGCAACCAGCAGAAGCGGTAGTCCCAGTTGCGGGCGCCACCAAGCTTCTCCGGCAACGACGTGGTGGGCGCGGCGACGATGCCGCCGGTCGGCTCATACGTCAGAGCCTTCAGCGTGATCAGCGACCGCATCACCAGATCGCGATTGCCGCCCTCATAGGTGCAATGGCTGCTCCACTCGGTCCAGAAATCCTCAGTGTCCTGGAGAGCCTGTGCCGGATTGATGGGGTCCGGCAGCGGCAGATGCGAAGGTCCGTAGGTGAGCACGAACGGTATCGTCTCGCCTTCGTTCACCTCGAAATCGGCGATCGTGGTCAAATCCTCGCCGCGGGTTTCGACCGCCGTTCGCAGCACGGTCATGTCCTTGCCGCTGATCGCGAGCAATGCGCCATCTTCCGTGCGCTTGACCCAGGGGATATCCACGCCGAACCCGAAGCGGATCACGAGTTGCATCGCAAGCTTGACCCGGCCGCGCACGCCGCGCACGAGTCGCACGACGTCGGAGGCATCGCCCCGCGGCGGCATGAAATCGATCAGGGCGACGATCCCGTCGGCGGTCTCGAACCGCGTCTCCAGGATCAGGGTGTTGTCCCAATAGCGCCGCGAGGATTTCTTGATGTCCTCCGAGGGCGCGATCAGCCATCGCCCGTTCCGGTTGGTGCCGAGAAGTGCTGCGAAACATGCGTCGGAGTCAAAGGCGGGCCAGCACAGCCAGTCGATCGACCCGTCGCGGCCGACCAGCGCCGCCGTCTCGCAATCGCCGATCACACCATAATCTTCGATTCTGCAGGACATCTGTTCCGACCGGCGAATATGCCTGCCGCCCTTCAAGTTTTCGCGCGACCCCGCTCCCGCGTCGCCGCATTCAGCGCCGGCGCGTCGATGGCGGATGTAATCTCCTCCAGCGCGACAGGCAGCCGCTGCCGCCAGTTCGGGTGTTCGTTCACGGTGCCGGGAATATTCGGCTGGTCGATCACCCCGAGCAGATCCTCCAGCGAGATCGCAAGCAGCCGCGACCTGGTCCGCGCCAGGAAACCGATGACCGCACAGAGGTCGTGCTGATCGATCGCATGACGGCGCAACACCTCGTCAAGCAAGGCGAGCGCCTGCCAGCGCGCATCGTCGCTCTCGCCGGGGTCGATCCCGAGCGAACGCTTCAGCTTGAGATCGCTGAACGACCGCCAGCCGGCATAGGTCGAGAGATCATGGGTACTGAAGGTGACGAGGGCATTGGCGGGATAATAGTCGATGCCTTGAAAGCTCCCTTGATCGTCACGCTCGAACATCATCACCTTGTAGGACCAGATGCCCCAGTCGGCCATCTGCTCGCGGAAGCCGTCCGGCACAGTGCCGAGGTCCTCGCCGATCACGACGCAATGATGCGCCACGCTTTCCTGGGCGATGACGGCGACCAGCGCCTCGAGGGGCATCTGCACATAGGCACCGTCCCGTGCGGGAAAGCCGTGCGGGACGAGGTAGAGCCGCCTCAGGCCGAGCACATGATCGAGCCGGATCGCGCCGGCGTGGCGCATCGACGCCCGCAGCATGTCGCGGAACGGCTCGAAGAATCGCGCGAGAAGACCGGCGGCGTTGAAGCCCGCCAGCCCCCAGTTCTGGCCCAGCGTTTGGAGCGGGTCCGGCGGCGCCCCGACGGCGAGATGCCGGGAGATCGCGGACTGCTCGTTCCAGGCATCGAACCCATCCGCTTGCACGCCGACGGCAACGTCGAGATAGAGACCGACCTTCATGCCGGTGCGGTGCGCAAATTCCTTGCAGGACTGCAACTGCCGGTCGGCCGTCCATTGCACGAATTCGACGAATTCGATCTCGTGGCGGTCCGGCCCCTCGCGCAATTCCGCGCATTTCGCCTGATGCGGCCGCCGCCATTCCTCCGGCCATTGCCACCATGGCGCCTTGAAGCGGTGCCGCAGGACTTCGAAACAGGCGAAACGCTGCAGCAGCGCGCCGCGTTCGGCGCGAAAGCTCTCGAAGTCCCGCCGACGGGCGGTATCGGTGGCCGCGCTGAACTTTCGATAGGCCGATCGCAGCGCGCGCCACTTCAATTCGGCGACGCCGGCATAGTCGACGGTGGGGCTGGCTCTGAGCCTTTCCACGACGCCGGCGGACATTTTCGACCGATATTCCGGGATTTTCTCCACATCGACATAGAGGGCGTTCAGGAATAACCGGCTGTTCGGCGAATAGGGGCTGCAATCAAGCGGCCGGTCATCGAACAGGGCGTGCAGCGGATTGAGGCCCACGCCCTCGGCCCCGAGCTGTCCCGCGCGCTCGATCAATCCCTTTAGATCGGTGAAATCGCCCATCCCCCAGTTGCGTTCCGAGCGGACGCCGTAAAGTTGTACCGCCAGCAGCCATCCCCGATCGAAATCGCCGCCAAACGCGCTCGGCGGCGTCACAATCAACGGCACCTCCTCGGCTTGCAAGGCGGCGTCCGTCAGATGCAGCCGGTATAGACCGACGGACAGATCCTGCGGCCAGTCGATCGTATCCACGCCGCTCTCGCCTGCGGCGATGGTTTCCCGACCCGCAATGATCGCCCAGCGCAGCGGCAACCGGACCGCCGCTGTCAACATGGTCCGGGCGGGCCGACCGGACCGGATCACGACCGTCCCCTCGACGAACCGGTAAGCGCCCCCCGGCGGCAGCGCATCGATGATGATCCTGAGGGCGGTTTCGTCGGTCACATGGCGAAGCCCCTGGCCGTCGATGAATTCGGTCAGGATTCCAAGGTTCCGGGCTTCGGCGAAAAGGTCCATTCGGCACGCAGTTTGCACGCAACGACCTCGGCCGCCGCGAAATTCTTGTGATGCAGGAAGGCGATAGACGTGTTTAACTCTCGGGCATCCTCGATCGTTCCCGGGGAACCATTGCCTGTGAGCGGCGTTCTTTACGGTCCCGCAACATTTACCTTGTCCCGCCAACGAAGCGGGACATCGTCTCCTTGTCAATGGCGCTACAGTGAACGAAACAACTCGAACGGTCGGCCGTAGCCCGAACGCTGATGCCTCGTGCGTCGATGTTCTGCCGCCAGTCGATGCCGGACGCGGGATCAGAATCGGTCCCGCTTCGCGCTGCCAGCGCTGAGGTGCACCTTGAACCTGATGTCCTCGATCGATACCGACGACGGCCCGCTCGCCGCTTTTGAGGGTGACGAGCTCTGGTACAAAGACGCCATCATCTACCAGCTTCACGTCAAGTCGTTCGCCGACAGCAACAACGACGGGATCGGCGATTTCGCAGGCCTCACCGAGAAGCTGGGCTATCTGCAGGAACTCGGCGTCACCGCGCTGTGGCTGTTGCCGTTTTATCCCTCGCCGGGGCGGGATGACGGCTACGACATCTCCGACTACTGCGCGATCAATCCCGACTTCGGGACCATGAAGGATTTCAAGCGCTTCATCCAGGAGGCAAGACGGCGCGGCCTCAAGGTCATCACCGAGCTCGTCATCAACCACACATCGGACCAGCATGGCTGGTTCAAGCGCGCCCGACGCAGCGATCCGAAGTCGAGCGCGCGCAACTGGTATGTGTGGAGCGACACCGACCAGAAATATGCGGAGACGCGAATCATCTTCACGGATACCGAAAAGTCGAACTGGACCTGGGATCCGGAAGCCGGCCAGTTCTATTGGCACCGCTTCTTCTCGCACCAGCCGGACCTGAATTTCGACAATCCGCGCGTGGTCAGCGCGATCATTTCAGTGATGAAGCGCTGGCTCGACACCGGCGTTGACGGCTTCCGCCTCGACGCAATCCCCTATCTGTGCGAACGCGACGGCACCATCAACGAAAATCTTCCAGAGACCCACGCGATCATCAGGAAGCTGCGCGTCGAACTCGATTCCTATGCCAAGGGAAAGGTCTTGCTGGCGGAGGCCAATCAATGGCCGGAGGACGTGCAGGAGTATTTCGGCAGCGGCGACGAATGCCAAATGGCCTATCACTTTCCGCTGATGCCGCGCATCTACATGGCGATCGCCCAGGAGGACCGTTTTCCGATCACCGATATCCTGCGCCAGACGCCGGACATCCCGGCCAACTGCCAGTGGGCGTTGTTTCTGCGCAATCACGACGAGTTGACGCTCGAAATGGTCACCGACGTCGAGCGCGACTATCTGTGGTCGACCTACGCCAATGATCCCCGCGCCCGCATCAATGTCGGCATTCGAAGGCGTCTCGCGCCGCTGATGGACAACGACCGCCGCAAGATCGAGTTGATGAATTCGCTCCTGCTGTCGTTTCCCGGCACGCCCATCATCTATTACGGCGACGAAATCGGCATGGGCGACAATATCTATCTCGGCGACCGCAACGGCGTGCGGACGCCGATGCAGTGGACCCCCGACCGCAACGGCGGCTTCTCCCGCGCCGATCCCGCGCGGCTTTACGCTCCCTTGATCATGGATCCGGTCTACGGCTATGAGTCCGTCAATGTCGAGGCACAATCGCGCAGCCTGTCGTCGCTCTTGAACGCAACCAAGCGGCTGATTTCGGTACGCAAGTCGACGCTGGCGTTCGGCCGCGGCAGCATGACGTTCATCCGGCCCGTCAACCGTTCGGTGCTGGCCTATGTCAGACAGTATGAGGGCGAAGCCATTCTCTGCGTCGCCAATATGTCGCGCTCGGCACAGGCGACCGAACTCGACCTCTCCGCGTTCAGGGAGCGGGTTCCGATCGAGATGCTGGGCCGCACGCGTTTCCCCGCGATCGGCGAACTGCCGTACATGATTACGCTCGCTCCCTACGGCTTCTACTGGTTCAAGCTCGAAGATGGCGACACCTCGGAACCGGTCAACGCGGTTCCCGAGTTCGAAACGCTGGTGGTGCCGGTTGGCTCGACCTGGGTGTCATTGGCCCGTACCCGCAGCGTCTTCGAGAGCGACGTGCTGCCGGCGCATCTGGCGCGGACCCGCTGGTATCCGGAGCACGCACCGGCGGCGATCCACCCCAAGCTGACATCGGCGATTCCATTCTGCGACATCGGCGACAATCGGCCGTGGCTGGCTTTTTTCGAAGCCTCGCAGCACGGCGCGACCGAGCGCTACCTCTTGCCGCTGCAGATCGAATGGGTGCGATTTGACCGTGAGCGCTACAATCCGAACGCGCTTGCAGCCGTGCGTCAGGGCGCGCGCGAGGGAACGCTGCTGGATGTCGCGACCGACCACATCTTCATCGCGCTCATGCTCAGAAACCTGAGCAAGTCGCTGAACGTGGAGGAGAGTGGCCTGCGGCTCGAGTTCAGGCCGACCGGCAGATATCCGGACGGACCGACCCGCCAGCCCCAACGCATTCGCGTGCTGGAGAGCGAGCAATGCTGCAGCATGGCGGAGGTCGATTCTGATTTCGTCGTCAGGATCTATCGCACGCTCGAAAGCGGCATCAATCCCGAGGCCGAGATTGGCCGGTTTCTCACTGAAGTCGCGGACTTCGCCAATGCGCCGCAGCTGCTCGGCAGCGTCGAGCTGATCGAAGGCAACCGGAAAGACACGATCGCGAACGTTCACGCCTATGTCGGACATCAGGGTGACGGCTGGACGGTGACGTCGGCCTATCTCGATCGCTTTGTCGACGACCAGCGTGTGCTGGCGGCCAGCGAAGGTCCTGGGGATAACGATGAGGAGACGCCTTATTTGCGTTACATGTCGCAAGCCGGACGGCGGGTCGCCGAGATGCATGCGGCACTTGCTTCGAACGCTGAGCTGCCCGATTTTGCGCCCGAACCGATCAAGCCGGACGATGTGCAGACCTGGACCGATGATGTCATGGCGCGCGTCGCCCGCATCCTCGATGGTCTGGCAGGCCGGCGCGATTCCCTGAGGGACTCGGAGCTGCCGCTCCTCGCCCGATTTCTGGCGCTGCATCCTTCGCTGCGCGATCACCTCGGTGCACTGCTTCCCAACGAGATCGACGGCCTCAACATCCGACATCACGGCGACCTTCATCTCGGCCGGATGCTGATCGTCAAGGACGATATTTTCATCACCGGTTTCGGCGGCGCGCCGCTTCAAAGCCTCACGGAGCGTCGGCGCAAGGTGCCCGCCGCCCGCGACGTCGCAAGACTCGTCCGCTCGATCGACAGCTCGGTGGTGGCCGCCCTCGAGCGGGCGCGGGCAGTTGGCCCTGACGAACACGGCAGATTGGCCGCGGCGCTCGCTTTGTGGCGTGAACATTCGACAACGGCCCTTGTTTCGGGCTATCGCAATAATGTCGCGAACCGGCGGCTATGGCCCGCCGATCCAGGTGTGGCTGACAATATGCTGAAATTCTTTGTGCTGGAGAGAGCCGTCCGCGAGTTGGAGCACGAATTGGCGTACCGGCCGGAACGGCTGCGCGCCCCGCTCATCGCGGTGCTTCGAATTCTCTCCGAGTCCACGGGCGAGGCCGCATGAACGATCTCTCCCCCGAGGCCTACGCCATCATCGAGGGCCGCCACTCCGATCCATTTCACTATCTCGGAATTCATGACGAAGGCGGAAAAGCGGTGGTCCGCGCCTTCCTTCCGGAGGCATCAACGGTCGAGGCGGTCGGCGAGCATGGCGATGTGGCGAGACTGTCGCGGCTGCATGAGGCCGGACTGTTTGCGGGCACGCTTCCGAACGGATCTGCGCGCTACCAGTTGCGCGCACGGTTCGGCGAGAAGACCGTCGATCTCGAGGACCCCTACCGCTTTCCGCCGATCCTGAGCAACTTCGATCTTTATCTGCTCGGCGAAGGCACGCACCAGCGGCTCTATGACACGCTCGGCGCCCATCCCATGACGCTCGAGGGCGTCGAGGGCGTCGCATTCGTCGTGTTTGCGCCAAATGCGCGCCGGGTCAGCGTGGTCGGCGATTTCAATTTCTGGAACGCGCGGCGGCATCCGATGCGCAAGCGCGGCGTCGGCTACTGGGAGATCTTCATCCCGCGCGCCAGGGCCGGCGATCACTACAAGTTCGACATCATCGGTCCGCAGGGCCAGCATTTGCCGCAGAAGTCCGATCCGCTGGCCTTTGCCGCGGAGGTGCGGCCGAAGAGCGCATCCATCGTTTTCGACGAGCGCAAGCTGCCGCGTCCGCGGCCCGCTCCCTCCGGCATCAACGCGCGTGGCGCGCCGATATCGATCTACGAGGTCCATCTCGGCTCGTGGCGGCGCAAGGGCCGCAATGAATGGCTGAGCTATCACGACCTCGCCGAACAGCTGCCGGCCTATGCTCGCGATCTCGGCTTCACCCACATCGAGTTCCTGCCGGTCAGCGAGCACCCGTTCGACGGCTCCTGGGGCTACCAGCCGACCGGCCTGTTTGCGCCGACCAGCCGGTTCGGCTCGCCGAGCGATTTCGCGGCGCTGGTGGATGCCTGCCATCGCGAAGGCCTCGGCGTGATCCTGGACTGGGTGCCGGGTCATTTTCCCGATGATCCGCACGGGCTTGGGCATTTCGACGGCACGGCGGTCTACGAGCACTTCAACCCGATGCAGGGCCGTCATCTCGACTGGGGCACCCTGATCTACAATTACGGACGCACGGAAGTCGTGAACTTCCTGGTGTCCAATGCGCTGTTCTGGCTCGAACGCTATGGCTTCGACGGCCTGCGTGTCGATGCGGTCGCTTCCATGCTCTACCTCGATTACAGCCGGCCCGAAGGCGGCTGGATCCCGAACAAGTTTGGCGGGCGGGAAAATCTCGAGGCCATCAATTTCCTGCACCGCTTCAACACCGAGGTGTTCGGCCGCTTTCCGCAGGCCACGACCGCTGCCGAGGAATCGACCGCGTGGCCAAATGTGTCACGCCCGATCGAGCATGGCGGGCTAGGGTTCGGCTATAAATGGAACATGGGCTGGATGCACGACACACTGCGATATATCGGCAAGGATCCCATTCACCGCAAATATCATCACGGCGACATCCTGTTCGGCCTGCAATACGCATTTTCCGAGAATTTCATCCTGCCGCTGTCGCATGACGAGGTCGTGCACGGCAAGCGTTCAATCCTGGGGCGGATGCCCGGCGACGACTGGCAGCGCTTTGCGAATTTGCGCGCCTATTACGGTTTCATGTTCGGACATCCCGGCAAGAAACTTCTGTTCATGGGCTGCGAGTTCGGCCAGGAACGCGAATGGAATCACGACGGCTCGCTCGACTGGCACCTCCTGGACCAGAAGAGGTATGCCGGCGTGCAGTCTCTGGTCCGCGATCTCAACCGCCTCTATCGTACGCGGCCGGCGCTGCACGAGCTCGATTGCGAGCCATCCGGCTTCGAATGGATCATCACCGAGGACGCCAACAGCAATGTGTTTGCCTGGTTGCGCCGGGGGCGGGATGCGGCCCACTGCTGCGTGGTCGTCGTGAATTTTTCGCCGAACGTGTATTACAATTATCGCGTGCGCGTGCCGCTCGCAGGCCGATGGACTGAGGTCCTCAATTCCGATTCGTCGTACTACGGCGGCAGCAATGTCGGCAATTGTGGCGCGATCCGTGCCACCGGCGGATCGGCGCCCGAACTTCGTCTTACCATCCCGCCGCTCGCCGCCATCTTCCTTGCCCCGGAAGGCTGAAGCATGCGACTAACCGCAGGAAGCGCATCGCGCCTCGGTGCATGCTGGGACGGAAGGGGCACCAATTTTGCGCTGTTCTCGGCCAACGCGCAAAAGGTCGAGCTCTGCCTGTTCGACAGCCAGGGCCGCCGCGAGCTCGAACGCATTGAACTGCCCGAACGCAGCGAGGACGTCTGGCACGGCTATCTGAACGACATCGCGCCGGGCCAGCTCTATGGCTACCGCGTTCACGGGCCCTACGAGCCCGAACATGGCCACCGCTTCAATTCCAACAAACTTCTGGTCGATCCCTATGCCAAGCGCCTCGCCGGGCGGCTGGTCTGGAGCGACGCCCATTTCGGCTTCCGCATCGGCAGCACCCGCGAAGACCTCTCCTTCGACCGTCGCGACAACGCCCGCGGCGTTCCCAAGTCGGTCGTCATCGATGAGACCTTCAACTGGGGCCGCCGCGAGATGCGCCCCGGCATTCCCTGGGAAGACACGATCATCTATGAGGCACATGCCAGGGGGGTGACGCAATTGCGCCAGGACGTGCCGTCGCACCTGCGCGGCACCTATGGCGGCCTGTCGTCGCCGGCCATGATCGAACATCTGAAACGGCTCGGCGTCACCACCATCGAGCTGTTGCCGATCCATGGTTTCGTCGACGACCGCAATCTGATCGAAAAGAAGCTGTCGAACTACTGGGGATACAACACGCTGACGTTCTTCGCGCCGGAACCGCGCTTCGCCCTGGACAATCCGCTCGACGCATTCCGTACCACCGTGGCGCGGCTGCACGATGCCGGTATGGAAGTGATTCTCGACGTCGTCTACAATCACACCGCGGAGGGCAACCATCTCGGGCCGACGCTGTCGTTCCGCGGCATCGACAATGCCTCCTACTACTGGCTGAAACGGGACAACCCCCGCTACTACGACGACTTCACCGGCTGCGGCTCTTCGGTCAAACTCGCCCATCCCCGCGTGCTGCAGATGGTGATGGATTCGCTGCGCTACTGGGTGGAGGTCGGCCATGTCGACGGTTTCCGCTTCGACCTCGCCACCACGCTGGCGCGCGGACCCAACGGTTTCGACCGCAACGCGCCACTGCTCACGGCAATACGGCAAGACCCGGTGCTGGCCTCGGTAAAACTGGTTGCCGAACCCTGGGATCTTGGCCTTGGCGGCTACCAGGTTGGCGCCTATCCCTCGCAATGGTCGGAATGGAACGACCGCTATCGCAGCGCGATGCGGCGGTACTGGAGTGGCGAGGGTAGCCTGATCGGCGAAGTGTCCGGCCGCATGACCGGCTCCTCGGACATCTTCAACCATGACGATCGCAGGCCGCGCGCCAGCATCAACCACATTACAGTTCACGACGGCTTCACACTTGCCGATCTCTTCAGCTACAACGAGAAGCACAACGAGGCGAACGGCGAGGACAATCGCGACGGTTCGAGCGACAATCACAGCAACAATTGCGGTCATGAGGGTCCGACCGACGATGCGGCGATAAATACGCTTCGCCGCCAGCTCCGCAGGAACCAGCTCGCCTGCCTGCTGCTCGCACAAGGCGTGCCGCTGATCCTTGCCGGCGACGAGGCCGGCAATTCGCAGGGCGGCAACAACAACGCCTATTGTCAGGATAATGAAACCGGCTGGGTCGACTGGCAGCGCCTTGGTCGCGAGGGCGACGACCTTACCGATTTCGTCAGTCACCTGACGGCGCTGCGCAGGCGATTTGCACAGATCCGCTCGCACCAATGGCTCGATGGACGCCGCGCGGACGGCTCGTTTGGCGTGCTATGGCTGACGCCGGCCTCGCAGGAGATGAAGGAAACCGACTGGAAGTTTCCGGAAGGCCGGTTTCTGTCCTATGTGCTCGGGCCGCCGGAACAGGGACAACCGGCGATCTTCATCGTGCTCAACGCCGCGCCCGAAGAGATCGCCTTCAAGCTGCCGAAGCTGTCCGAATACAAGGGCTGGCAGCAGATCCTCAATACCACCGAGATCGTGCAGAAGACCCGCGAATTCCGGTCCGGCGCCGAGGCCAAGGCGCCTCCCCGCTCGGTACTTGCCTTTGTGGGGCAATCATGAACGACGGTCCGTTCGGCGCGCGGCCCACCGCGAACGGTGTCTCGTTCCGGCTGTGGGCGCCAGCCGCCGGACGCGTCGATCTCGTGCTGGATCGGCGCCACGCCATGCATCGCGGCGCCGACGGCTGGTTCGTTGCCGAGATACCGCATCTCGCCGCGGGCGCGCGCTACAAGTTCCGGATCGACGACGAGATCGACGTTCCCGATCCGGCCTCTTGCTTCCAGCCCGAGGATGTGTTCGGCCCGAGCGAAGTCGTCGATCATGGCGCGTATCAATGGCGCGCAAGCGGTTGGCGCGGGCGACCTTGGGAGGAGACCGTCCTGATCGAGACCCATGTCGGGACCTTCACGGCGCAAGGCACCTATCGCGCCATGATCGACAAGCTCGATCATCTCGTAGCGACTGGAATCACCGCGCTGGAACTGATGCCGCTTGCGGATTTCGCAGGCCGGCGCAACTGGGGCTATGACGGGGTGTTATGGTACGCGCCTGACAGCGCCTATGGGCGGCCCGAGGATCTGAAGGCCCTGATCGATGAGGCGCATCTGCGCGGCCTCATGGTGTTTCTCGACGTGGTCTACAACCATCTCGGGCCGGAGGGAAATTATCTCGGCCGCTACGCGCCCGCCTTCTTCACCGCTGCGCAGACGCCGTGGGGCAGCGTGATCGATTATCGCGTCCCCGCGGTACGCGCCTTCGCGATCGAGAATGCACTCTATTGGCTGCGCGACTACCGGTTCGACGGGCTGCGGCTTGATGCGGTCAACAACATCTTCGAATCGGGCGAGATCTCGATACTCCACGACATCAGCATCGCGGTCGGCAAGCTTGCCGCGGAAACCGGCCGGCACATTCATCTGGTGCTGGAGAATGGCGACAACCGTGCCAGCCTTCTGGATCCGGTGCAGGAGCCGCCGCGCGGCAGATACCGCGCCCAATGGAATGACGATTATCACCACGCCTGGCACGTGCTCCTGACCGGAGAAAGCCAAGGCTACTACGGCGACTATCAGCGCTCGCCGGCTGGCGATCTCGCGCGGGCGCTGTCGTCCGGGTTCGTCTATCAGGGCGAAGTCGCGCCGTTTTGGGGCGGCAAGCTGCGCGGCGAGCCGAGCGGCGCGCTTGCGCCGACAGCCTTCGTCAATTTCCTGCAAAACCACGACCAGATCGGCAACCGCGCCCTCGGTGACCGGCTCGAAGGCGGCGCGGACGAGAAAGCCATCGAAGCCGCGCTTGCCATTACCTTGCTGGCTCCGATGGTGCCGATGCTGTTCATGGGCGAGGAATGGGGCTCGCGACGGCCGTTCCCGTTCTTCTGCGATTTTCAGGGCGACCTGGCTGAAGCGGTCCGCAAGGGTCGCCGGCGGGAATATGCCTGGGCCTGCGCCAAATATGGCGACGAGTTCCCCGACCCGCTCGACCCCGCGACGTTCCGATCCGCCATTCTCGACTGGTCATCGCGCGAAACAGGAACCGGACGTGATCGTCTCGCGTTGGTGCGACGCCTGCTGGCGGTCCGCGCGCGTGAGATCGTGCCAAGACTCGCGGGCGCGGCATTCGGCGAGGCGCAGCGATCGGATGGCGGCTTGCTGACGACCCACTGGCGCATGGGGGATGGTGCCGTGCTGCGGTTGACGGCCAATCTTTCCGCGCGGGACATCGAACGTCCCGCAGATGAAACGTCCGGCACGCCGATTTGGGGCGACGTCGCCGGAAGCCAGCTACCGCCCTGGTCGGTGAGTTGGCGCATAGGGGGCTAGGTTAGCCATGCGTCCCGCTATCCCGGTTGCGACCTATCGCCTGCAATTGACCGCAGATTTCAGTTTCGAACGCGCCGCCGAGATTGTTCCCTATTTGAAATCGCTCGGCATCAGTCATGTCTACGCTTCTCCCTTCATGAAGGCGCGCAAGGGGTCCACGCATGGCTACGACATCGTCGATCACGCCGCTTTCAATCCCGACCTTGGCGGCGAAGCCGGCTTCGAGCGCCTGAGCGCGGCGCTGCAACGGCATGGCCTTGGCCTGATCCTCGATTTTGTCCCCAACCATGTCGGCGTGCATTTTGCCGACAATCCCTGGTGGCTCGACGTCCTGGAATGGGGACCAGCGTCTCCGCACGCGGCCTCATTCGACATCGATTGGGAGCAGCTGCCCCATCGCAGCCGCGGCGGCGTGCTGCTGCCGATTATCGGTTCCTCCTATGGCCAGGCGCTGGAGCGCGGCGAGATCGAATTGCGCTATGACGCCGACGAAGGCAGCCTCTCGGCCTGGTACTTCGAGCATCGCCTGCCGATCACCCCGGAGCGGTACGGCGAAATCCTGCGCATCGCGATCAGGGAGGCCGGCGCCGAACAGAGCGACGCCGGCCGTCATATCCTCGAGCTTGCCGCGCGCTACAACGGATTGCGTCGCCCCAACCGCAAGGAGGCGCCGCACTTCAAAACCGAGCTGAAGACGATCGCCGGCGCCGCCGACGTCATTGCGCGGGGGCTTGCGGCCTATCGCGCCGGTCCCGATCGCCCGTCGCAGACACTGGCGCTGCATCATCTGCTCGAACGGCAGCATTACAGGGTCGGACATTGGCGTCTTGCCGCGAGCGACATCAACTACCGTCGCTTCTTCGACATCAACACCCTTGCGGGCCTGCGGGTCGAGGATGCCGCCACGTTCAATTCGATCCATCGTCTCATCAAGCGGCTTGTCGCCGACGGCAAGCTCCACGGCTTGCGGCTCGACCATATCGACGGCCTGCGCGATCCCACCCAGTATTTTCAGCGGTTGCGTCGCCTGATCCGGGAGGCGCAAGGCGGCGCGGCGGCGCCGTTCTACGTGGTCGTCGAGAAGATCCTCTGCCAACATGAGAAATTGCATGGCTTTGCCGGCGTGCACGGGACCACCGGCTATGAATGGATGAACGTCATCAGTCAGGTCTTGATCGACGGCCGGGGTCTCGATCCACTCGACGAGATCTGGCGGCAGTTGTCCAGCCGACCGCCGCGACTGGCTCCGATCCTCAAAGAGGCCAAGCGCCGGGTGCTGGAGACCCTGCTGACCAGCGAATTCACCGTTTTGACGCGGCTTCTGGCGCGTATCGCCCACGGACATTATTCCACCCGCGATTATTCCGAAGACAGCCTGCGGCAGGCGCTCGAACTCTACGTCCTGCACTTCCCCGTCTATCGCACCTATCTGACGGCGGCGGGACCGACCCAGCATGATCGCACGCTGATCTCGGAGACGATCGAGCGCGCGCGCGCCGACTGGTTTGCCGCCGACGGCGGCATTTTCGATTTTCTGCGCGACACGCTCACCATGGATCTGACCATGGCGAAGACGTCGACCCACAGCGCGCCGCGCGTGCGACGCTTTGGCCTCAAGGTTCAGCAATTCACCGGCCCGATGATGGCGAAATCGCTCGAGGACACCGCCTTCTATCGCTACCCGCGGCTGCTCGCGCTGAACGAGGTCGGCGGCGATCCCGCCGCTGGCGGTGTTTCGGTCGCCTCGTTCCACGAGCTGATGCGGACGCGGGTGCGCGACTGGCCGCACGGCATGACGGCGACCGCAACCCATGACACCAAGCGCGGCGAGGACGCCCGCGCGCGCCTGATGGCGCTGAGCGAGATTCCCGGAGAATGGGCCAGCGCGGTCGCGCGATGGAAGGTGATGAATGCCTCCCATCTCGTCACCCGCGGCGAGATGCGTGCGCCGTCGGCGACGTTCGAGTATCTGCTGTACCAGACCTTGCTCGGCGCCTGGCCGGTCGGTTCGCGCGACGACACGTTCGTCGCACGGCTGCAGGCCTATGCATTGAAGGCGGCACGGGAGGGCAAGCAGGAGACGAGCTGGCTCAATCCCAACGAGGCCTACGAGACCGGCCTGAGCAGCTTCATCGCGCGGATCCTCGATCCCGCGCGGTCGCCGGAATTTCTGGATTCGATCGATGTCCTGGCGCGGCGGGTGGCCCTGCTCGGCGCATTGAATTCGCTCACGCAGCTCACGCTGAAGGCCACGATGCCCGGCGTGCCCGACTTCTATCAGGGCAGCGAGTTCTGGGATCTGGCGCTGGTCGATCCTGACAACCGCCGTCCCGTCGATTTTGCCGAGCGCGCCGGCAAACTTGCGGCGCTGGACCAGCCGGATTGGGAAGCTCTTGCCGAGGATTGGGGCAGCGGCCATGTCAAACTGGCCTGGACCCGACATCTGCTGCGACTGCGCGCCGAACACGCCAATGTTTTTACCAACGGAGACTACCAGCCGCTCGAGGTTACCGGACCGCACAAGGATCACGTCATCGCCTTCGCGCGACGGCACGGCCGCGAGGCCGCGATCACCGTCGCGCTGCGATGGTTCGCGCCGCTGACGGATGCCGGCCGACACTGGCCGCAGGCGGATGCCTTGGATGCAACCCTCATGCTGAAAGAATACGCCACAGTGGGGCTTGAGGCGCGCACGGACGAGTTGCCTCTGGCGACATTCTTCAAACATTTGCCCGCAGCCATCGTCAGTGCGCGATATGAAGGCGCGGCGCAACGCGTCCGCAAGCGCAAGGCGGCGTGAAACGCGGAGGTGGCTCGCCGACCCCTCATTTGTCCTTGGTCAGCAAACGCTGGCCGCGATCGCGGATCGCGGCCTGGGCCATTTCCGCAAAGCGCTGCAGCAGCCAGGGCAGCGTGAGCTCCACGCGGACGTGATCGTCGGCGACATCGAGATTGCCTGAGACCGGCTGTCCGAGCGCACGGACGCGGAACGCCATGTGGTCGCCATCCCAACGCTCCTCGTCGACCTTGAGCACCGGCATGCTGGCGGCAGCCTTCGTCAGCCCGGCCTTGAGCCGGCGCGTCGCTTCCTCGCGGCCGAGGCGATGCGGAATCGAAACAATGAGAGGCGCGGACATCCGGGCAATCCTTTCTCATTTCAAATAGTTGCTCGCGGTTCGAAAAGAAGACCGAGCGGATAGCGCAGATGGAACTTTCAAAGTCGCAAAAAGTTGTCTGGACGGATGGCAGAGCAAACAGCCGCGTCGCTGCCGGGCTGAGGAGAGATCGCATGTCTATCGGAACAATCATTCTGATCATTCTCATCATTGCGCTGCTCGGCGGCTTCAGCGGCATCGGCGGCGGCCCGTTCTACGGAACGGGTTACTATGGCGGCGGCGGCCTTGGCCTCATCGTCGTGATCCTTCTGATCCTGCTGCTGTTGGGCCGGATTTAGGTTCACAGGCAGCCGGCAAGCCGGACACGTTTTGACTGCACGCCACACAATCACTGTCATCACCCGCGAACGCGGGTGATCCAGTAATCCGGACTGCCGGTCCAAACACAAACGCCGCAGCGTACTGGATCCTCCGCCTTCGCGGAGTATGACGACCGGCGCGGATGGTCCCGAACATTTCCTATTTCCCGGCCAACTTCGCAATCGCAGTCTTGATCGATGACGCCGCGTCATCGTAGCCGTCCCAGGCCTTGGTCTTCGCAAGCAGCCCCGGCGTGCTCCGCACCGTATAGCGTTTCGGATCGAGGCCGGTCTTGGCCTGTGCCCAGGTCAGCGGCATCGACACCGTGGCGCCCGGGCGCGCCCGCGGCGACAGCACCGCGACCGCGGTCGCCATGCGGTCGTTGCGCAGGTAGTCGAGGAAGATCTTTCCGTTGCGCAGCTTCTTCGACATGTTGAGCAGATAGCGTTCGGGATCGTCATTGACCATCCATTGGCACACGCCTTGGGCGAAGGCCTTTGCCTCTTTCCAGGTCACCTTGTCTTTCGTGGCGTAGCGCAGCGGCGCCACCACATGCAGCCCCTTGCCGCCCGTGGTCTTGCAGAAGCTTTCGAGGCCGACATCGGCGAGGCGCTGCCGCATCTCCTTGGCGGCCTCGATCACGGCTGCGAATGCCACGTCGGGTGCCGGATCGAGATCGAACACCAGCCTTCCCGGCGTGTCATAGGCGCCGGGCGCGCAATTCCAGGGATGCAGTTCGAGCCCTCCGATCTGCGCCACCGCAGCCAGCCCCTCGATGCGATCGATCTGCAAGTAAGGCTTGCGGTCGCCGGCGACCTTCACCAATTCCAGCAGCTTCGATGTGCCCTGCATGGCGTGGCGTTGAAAGAATGTCTCGCCATTGATGCCGTCGGGGGCGCGGACGATCGAACAGGGCCGGCCCTTGAGGTGGCCGATCATCCATTCGCCGACGGATTCGAAATAGCGGGCGAGATCGCGCTTGGTCACGGCCTCGCCGTCGCCGCCGTCGGGCCACAGCGCCTTGTCGGGCTTCGAGATCACGACACCCATGACCTCGGCGGTCTTGCCGTCCGGACGCGGCGAGCGCGCCACAACCGAGGAGGTGGCCTTCGCCGCGGCCCGCGCCACCGGCTGCGTGGCGTTCGCTTTGACGGGGATTTCCGCCCTGACCTCGGCCGCCGGCTTGTCGTCGCGCAGCCCCTTGAACGCGGCCTGGCGGATGTTGCCGTCGGCGGTCCACCCCGCAAACTCGATCTCGGCGACGAGATCCGGCTTTAGCCAGTGGATGTCGCGGGTCTTGGCCGGCGCGCTCTTGCCGCGGAACGGGCTCTTGTCGGCGGCCTGCGCCTTCAAGGCGGGCATGATGCGCCTCACGGTATCCTGCCCGAAGCCGGTGCCGACGATGCCGACATAGGCGAGCTCTTTGCCGCGATGGACCCCGGCCATCAGCGAGCGGAATTTTCCGGCGGTGGTCTTCCAGCCGCCGATCACGACCTCCTGGCCGGCGCGGATCTTAGCCTTGGTCCAGTCCGCCGAGCGGCCGGAACGATAGGGCGCCTCGATCTTCTTCGAGACGATGCCTTCCAGCCCCAGATTGCGTGCCGACTCGAGGACCTCTTCGCCATCATTCTCGAAATGCGCGGCAAACAGGATCCGTTTGCCCTTTCCATTCCCCTTGCCCTTCCCGTTGCCCTTTCGCTGCTCCAAGATCCGCTTCAACCGCTCCTTGCGTTCGCGCAGCGGCAGCGAGCGAAGGTCCATGCCGCCAGCGAACAGCAGGTCGAAGGCAAAGAAGACCAGGTCGTCGGTTTTGCCGTCCGCAATCGCCGCCTGCAGCATGGAGAAGTTCGGCACGCCATCGTGGTCGCGCGCCACGATCTCGCCGTCGATCAGCACGTCGGGAAGCTCGCAGCCTTCGCTGGCGATGGCCTTGAACTGATCGGTCCAGTCCAGGCCCTTGCGGGTTTTCAGCGTGACCGCGCCATCCTCGACGCGCAGTTGCACGCGGTAGCCGTCGAATTTGATCTCGTGATACCAACCCGCGCCGCTCGGCGGCCGGTCGACCGGCGTGCAAAGCTCCGGGCTGACGAAATCCGGGATGGTCTCGACCTTGCGGGCCTCGACCGGCGCAGCCTTCGAGACAGCCATGTGCTTGCGCTCGGCGCGCGCATCCGCGGCGTCACCCCGGTTGGAATCCCACACCGCATCTGCATTCATGCGCCGAGATTTCGCGGTCATGAACGGCTTTGGCGCCCGCCCCTTCCCTGCCGCGATCTGCTCCATCGTCCGCCCCGAGGCGGCCGATTTGTCCTCCTCCAGGATGCTTTCGCCCGCGCCTTCGCGAGCGAATTCATCGCGGTGCTTGATCAGAAGCCAGTTGGTGCGCTTGCCGCCGTCGCGGTCGTAGCGCATTCGAACCAATACCCAGCTGCCGTGCAGCTTCCCGCCTTCAAGGGTGAATTTCAGGTCGCCCTTCCTGAAACCGGCTTCCGGATCGTCACAGTCCCAGAAGCCGCGATCCCACAGCTGCACCGTGCCGCCGCCGTACTGGCCCTTCGGGATGGTGCCTTCGAAATCGCCGTAATCGAGCGGATGATCCTCGACCTCGACCGCCAATCGCTTGTCATGCGGGTCGAGCGAGGGCCCGCGGGCAACTGCCCACGACTTGAACACGCCATCATATTCGAGCCTGAAATCGTAGTGCAGCCGCGTCGCCGCGTGCTTCTGGATCACGAAGCGGCGGCGCTTCGACGGCACGACCTTGGCGTCGCCGCTGGGCTCCGCCGTCTTCTCGAAATCCCGCTTCTTGCGGTAGGTGGAGAGCTTTCTGGAAGGCAACGTCATGCGCCCCTGTTGGCCATGATCCTATCATGGACCAATGTGGCCTCGGAACCAAAACCCAAAACAGCGGGCTGGCGTTCCATCTAGAGCGCAATGACTTTTCTTCGAATCGTCATCTCGCTCTATCTTCTTACTTGAGCATGATCTTTTCGGAAAACCGCGACACACTTTTCCGGATCATGCTCTAGCCGCGCGGTTCGTGAAGCGATGATATGCGCCGGCGTTCCCGCGGCACGGCATGCCCGAGTCCTTGCAAATTCGCATCGCCCTTTGAAAACAGAGGGCGCGGGGAATGCCGGGTGCCCAATGCACCCGCAGCCTGGTGCGCGCTTATGTAGTGAAAGTATGCGCACCAGTATTCACAGCGGAGGCACCGGATAACATCCGGCATTCCCGCGCACAATGGTTTGGAGATCTTACGACATTCCTGTAGAGCTGGACGTCGGTGTAGACCACGCCGTTACCCGCTGGTGCGAACGTGTAGGTTCCGAAGACTCCTGACGTCGTGATCGTCGACATGCCACGATTGGCGAGGAGGAAAACCGTGCTCGGCGGGGCTGTCACCACAGCCGACCTGTCGCCACTTCCAACTTGGCTCAAATGTCCGGCCAAACTAAAGGTTTTCAAAAAATAGAATGGGCAAATGAAACTTACGCGACAACATCATCGCCTTAGGCACCACTCTTTCGATGTCCTTGGCCTTGAAACGAGAAAAGATGAAGGTTCGAAAGAACTTCATTTCCAGGGATATGGATTCCAGACCGAGTAACATAAACTCATCATTCCATTGCTTCAGTGGACCAGTTTCAAGAATCGAGGCCGAGACATCCCAATCAGCCATCTCAAGCTGCTCAAGTACCCATTGTTTCTTATCTCCAAATGGTACAAATTTCGTATCCAGGACGACAATGCAGACATTCGGTCCAAAGTCCGACTTCCGAGAACACTTGCGCCCATCGAGGACCGATATATGGGTCGTTCGCTCGCCGGTCGGCGCCACCGCAGGCAACAACTCATCGCCAACCACGATACGCAGACCATATTTTGCCGCGAGCTTCCACGCTGTGACGACACCCTCCTCTCCAACCGAACCCGCGAAAATCACGTCGATGACACTTGGATAAAAGCAATATTCGCTCCCGTGGGGATCATCAGGATCTGCATCCTTTAGCAAGGGAAACTCGCGGCATATTTCGCCGAACCAGTTGTTCAAAGCGCTAGATAACGCTTCCGGTCTTTGCCAACTCCCCTTCGGAGCCGCCGAGATTTGGCTTCTGATCCAGGTCGCGTAGTCGCCGTCTAACGAAGTGGCACCTTCGTCGAAGATAAAACAGCGTATCCCCATCAAGTCATTCCCGCGAAGAGCTTTGGTGTCAAGGATGAAAGCTGTACATTGCCGCAGCTACGATCGTGCATCGAACATAGTGGATCGCGATCCGCCCTACAGACTAATCCGGTTACGCGTTTACCGAGCTCAGTTTTCAACGTTTCATTCTCCTCGCGGGCAGCGAACCGACTTAAATCCTATCGCGCTTCAACGGCCAAGGTGTGACGCCAGAAACTGGCGCGTTCGGCTCACGGCATCGCGCGCCGCGGCGGCGTCGGGGATCTCGAGATGGCCGACATTGATGCGGCGATCCGGCCTATCGAAAGAATGGGTCGCGCCGGCATAGACTTTCAGGTTAGCGGCATCGCCGCTGCACCGCGCCGCGGGCGTCCAGTCGTCGGCGCTGCCGATCAGGACCAGCGTGTTGGCGGGCACCGACCCGCTGCACCATGGGTAAAAGGCGACGACGGCATCAAACGACGGCGCCGCGGCCAGCGCTGCCCCGCCGCCATGGGAAAATCCGATCAGGCCGATCGGCCCCTTCGCGATGTTGGGCAGGCTTTGCAAATAGGCCTTTGCCGCGACCGCGTCGCCTGCGCGCGCGGAAAACGACAGCGCCTCGGTCTGGGCGCAGATGTTGCCCAGGCCGCGCGAGCGAAAACTGTCGACGATCAGCGCCGCGTAACCCCAGCCGACCAGGCGCCCGGCCCAGCTCCGCAATTTGGCGTCGATGCCCGAGCAGCCATGCAGGACGACCACGGCAGGAAACGGCCCCGCGCCTCGCGGTGTCAACAGCTGGTAGTTTGCAGCGGTGGGGCCGCTCTGCGCGTGAACGGGTTCAGCAAGCAGCGACCAACCGATAACGGCCAGCAACGCGGTCGCCGCGACGCCAATGCTCGATATCCTTCTCACGCTGGATTGCAGCAAACGCGCGGCCGTCGCTTCGGCCTTTTGCCGTGTCTTTTCGTCCGGCGACAACTGCGCGACGAAATCGCGTTCTATGGCGCGCTGCTCGATTCGCCCTGCTTGACGGGAATACTGGTCGTTCGGCATGAAGCACTCCCCACTCCCCTCTTGCGCTGCGTACGCCGGGCGGGATCGTGATCGGTCCCTCGGCCACCGACGCTCCGGACAGTGCCGTTGCCGGTGAACGGTTGCATGATACCGCGCTAACGATTGGCATGCGAGTCCTTTGCCGGGCATCGCACGAAATAATCATCCTCCGAGAGCAGTAAGATAACGCACGGGAATCCGGTCCTGATCCGTGATCCGTATCGCCTCTCGCTTCCCGCTTATCCATTGGCGATGACGCCGGAACGCCGTTCAGGGTTTCGCAATTAAGTAGACTGTCACCGTAATAAACTCCGCTCGCGATCCCTTCCTGAGGCGTCGCGTACCGACCAGGGATTCCTAAGGTGTCGAGGGCCACCGATGCGCTTTCGCCGCCTCAACAAGCACCGCAATGGTAATTGACGACCGACCTCTCCGTCCTACAAAGCGCGATCTAACGAACTTTATTAGATCGAACCCCTCTGCTCCGAAGTAGTCATCGGCATTGAAGGTAGACATGTCGACGCCAAACGCGGCTGCGAATCTGCTCATGAATTGAAGAGCATCGTCACCATCAACACCTAAGTTCAGAGCGAGATCGGTGCTCGAAGACAGCTTCTTCCTCGTGCGCGTCTCGGTGGAGATAAAGGACCGAATCCTCTCATGGAGTATTTCGTCTGTTGAAAGATCAGGAGTCATCGTCATCGAGAATCCAGGTTACTCTTTGAGGTGCGTTGATAGGTGCAATCGTGCAGCGAAGGTGGCGGATCGCGATCCGCCCTACAGACTAATCCGGATTACGCGTTCTCGATCGATCCCGGGGGCAACGTTACCTGCCACAAGGAGACTCATGCACGGCGGCCAATGGCCGCGCGCGACGCGCCGCAGGGAGTCCATCTCCGGCTCTCGAAGGCTCGTCTAGGGTTTCCCCAGGAAGTCAGATCGCAACCTGTCGGCAAAATAGACCAGCGCAATAACGGCAAACGAGAGACAAAGCAGATAGCCGGCAAATAGAAAAGCCTGCCCAGCATTTGTCATGGGCCCCTCCCTTATTTGCTTTGTTCGTTCAGGCGCCGGCGCATCGGTGAGATCGCCAGCGAAGGCAAATCTATTCCCCATGCGCCCGGAGACGAATTGATCTGGAACAATGGTGCAACGCAGGGCTGCCGTTGCGCCGTTCACGTTCGGTCTCCCAGCACGTTGGCAGAGACCAGGAACAATGCGCGACTTTAGTTGCAGGTTGGCGTTGACACAAATCAAGGAGATTTCGTGTTTCAGATCGATATTGATTGCTTCGTCTAAGCTGAATGGAGGCGTTGAGATAATACAACCTGATGGGGAGCAATATGACGCTTTGAAATCTCAAAGGATTTCGCGGCTTGGAATGTGCTCCTCCGACGACATGGGAGGTAACTATGGCTGAGCGCATTCCAGCAAACTTCCGACGCGTGATTACCGCCGCGGCGGGAGGAAACGTCATCGAATGGTATGATTTCTATATTTTCGGAAGCCTGGCCACGATCCTGTCGGTCAAGTTCTTCGAAAAGAGCAACCCCATCGCCGCTCTGCTCTCCACGATTGCGCTGTTCACCGCCGGATTCCTGGTCCGGCCGCTGGGGGCATTTGTGTTCGGCTGGCTTGGCGACGTGGTCGGCCGCAAATACACCTTCATCCTGACGCTCGTCGGCATGGCACTCGGCACCGGGGCGATCGGGTTGATTCCGACCTACGATCAGATCGGCTTGAGCGCCGCGATCATCCTGTTCTGTTTGCGGATGCTGCAGGGTCTTTGCCTGGGCGGCTCATACGGCGGCGCCATCACCTATGTCGCCGAGCACGTGCCGGAGGACCGCCGCGGCTACTATACCGGCTGGCTGCAGACCTCGCCGACGCTTGGAATCGTGCTGTCGCTGATCGTGATCATCGTGACCCGCGGCTATGCCGGCGAAGCCGTGTTCAACGACTGGGCGTGGCGGATTCCGTTCCTGTTCTCCTTCCTGCTGGTGTTCGTCACCATGTACATGCGGAGCAACTTCGAGGAGTCGCCGGTCTACGCGGAGATCAAGGCCAAGGGGCACACCAGCAAGAATCCCTGGCGCGAGGCCTTCCTCAATCCGCAAAACCTCAAATATGTGGTGATCGCCACCATCGTGGTGCTGGGCGAAGGCGTGGTCTGGTATTCGAGCCAGTTCTGGGCGCTGTTCTACCTGCAGACGGTGTCCAAGGTGGATACGCTCACCAGTTCCCTGATCGTGGGAATAGGACTTGTCATCGGGACTCCGACACTCGTCCTGTTCGGCTGGCTGTCCGACATCATCGGCCGCAAGCCGGTGATCCTGGGCGGATTCCTGCTCGCCGCGATTGTCTACTATCCGCTGTTTACGTGGCTCGGGGCGGTCACGCAGCCGGGCCAGATCAACATCCCGATTGCGGTCTTGATCGTCGCCCTTCTGGTCTCCCTGGTCGGGATGGTCTACGGGCCAATCGGTGCGTTCCTCGCCGAATTTTTCCCCTCCAGGATCCGCTACACGTCGGTATCCATGCCGTACATGATCGGCAATGGCTGGGGCGGCGGGTTGGTGCCGTTCATCACCACGGCGGCTTACACGGCGACGGGCAGTCTCGCCTATGCGCTGATCTACCCGATCGCGGTTCCCGCGGTGTGCTTCGTGCTCTCGCTGTTCCTGATGCCCGAGACTCGCAAGATGAGCATCTGGGAAGACGATCAAAAGGTTTTCGCGAAGAGCTGAGAACTGAACTTAGGGCAAGTGCGGGGCCTCGTCGGCCTCGCACTTTTTTGCCGGGGCTACGCTTGGCTGCGATCTCATGCGCCCACCTGCGTGCGCGGCGATGATCTTGACGGCACGCCGAACGCGCCAGCCCAGAGCACCGCGGACCTGCTTGACATTCGTAACCATTCGGTTACTATAACCAAATGGTTACATTAAACCGCAAGCGCCACCAAGCGGTGTTTCGGGCGATCGCCGATCCGACGCGGCGCGAGATTCTCGGAATGCTGCGCGGCCGCCCCTGCAGCGTCGGCGAGATCGCCGCGAAATTCCGCACCAGCCGGCCGGCCATTTCCAGGCATCTGCGCATGCTGCGCGCGGTCGGTCTGGTCGCCACGACGCAGAGCGGCACCGCGCGCATCTGCGCGCTCAATGCCGAGCCGCTGCGCGCGGTGAGCACCTGGATCAGCGATTACGAGGCCTACTGGGGCAAGACCTTGCAAAGCCTGAAACGCCATGTTGAGGACGAGCGATGACGACCATCGGTGCAGACGAAACCGTCACTCAGGAAATAACCATCAAGGCGCCAGCCGCGCGCATCTTTGAGGCGCTGACCGATCCCGCGCAGCGCAAGGCGTGGTGGGGCTCGGAAGGCCGCTTTCAGACCACGCACGTCGAGTCCGATCTGCGGGTTGGCGGAAAATGGCGCATGAGCGGCACCGGCTTCGGCCGGCCTTTCACCATAGAAGGCGAATATCGAACGATCGAGCCGCCTTACGTGCTTGCCTTCACCTGGCTGCCGGACTGGCAGCCAAATCCAACGGAGACGCTCGTGCGCTTCGATCTGACGGAAAACGACGGACTTACGACCGTTCGCCTGACGCATTCGGGTCTCACGCCTGAAGGCTTGCAGGCGCACAAGGGCTGGCCGCAAATTCTTCTGTGGCTACAGGGGTACGTCGAGCATTGAAGGGTGCAACGCCTTGGCAACTCGTTGGAGGCGAAGCCGTAACCCGCCATCTTGCCCAGCATTTGTCATCGGCCCCTCATCCCGAAATAGGCTACCCGGCGGATAAGCAATCCACTCGCTTGCCGAATATTCTCGAACGTCCTTCGCCCGCGTCATTCGACAACGGGATTGAAAAAGAGATCATTGTTGTCATCGCTCGCAGCACTCCCATTGTTTGACTCGCAAGATGAGCATCTGGAAAGACGATCAAACGGTTTTCTCGAAAAGCTGAGGAATCGGCTCCAGGGCAAAGTGCGGGGCCGCTTCGGCCCCGCACTTTTTTGTCGCGGATCAGCGGCGAGAGTCATACGCACTCGCAGCGCTAGGCACTCTCGCCGTGGCGCGCTATTCTTCTTCCATCTCACGTTGTCTCGGCTGCAACAGGCTGGTGACCCATGGACAGCGATCCCTCACAGATCCCGGTCGTGCCGATCCCCTTCGAGCACGGCCTCACTCACTTTGCGCAGAGCCTCGCCAGAGGACGGCCCAAGATCGTCGCGATCGGCTCGTCGACGACGGCGGGCGAAGGCAACATCAAGCCCTATCCGGAGCGGCTGCTTGTGTTTCTTCAGGCCGCCTATCCGAACCCCAGGATCGCCATGGTCAACCAGGGAATCGGCGGCCAGGAAGCGCCGGCCGAGATGCAGCGGTTCGGTACCGACGTCATCGCCGAAAAGCCCGATCTGGTGATCTGGCAGGTCGGAACAAATGCCGTCTGGCAACCCCCGGACCAGAAGCCTCCACCGCCCTCCTTCGACGCGACCGTCAGGGCCATCCACGATGGCCTCGTCAAGCTGCGCGAAACCAAGGCCGACGTCATCCTGATGGACCTCCAATATGTGCCGGCCGTGTTGACGCCGGCCAAGAAGGATAAGGCGGTCGCGATGGTCAAGGAGATCGGCGAACTGGCGCGGGGCGCCGGCGTCAACGTGTTCCGCCGCTTCGCATTCATGAAGGGCTTGTATGAGGTCGAGCAGGCCTCGTTCGACCGGATGGTCGACCCGACGGACAACGACCGGCTCCATTGCAGCGACTGGGTCACGGACCGGGTGGCGTGGGCGCTGAAACTCGCGATCGTCGGCGGCGTCGACAAGGTATGGTCATCGGCGGCCGCGACCAACAGCTAGGGCGTGTTACTCATTCATCACGGCGCTCAGATCGAAACCGTTGGATGTCCGCCATGCTCCTAACAGCGGCGCAAGAGCGGAGCTTGCCGGAGCTCCAGCTCGCAAGGGCGGGTTGGGAGCTACCGGGTCTGCGCAAAGTGCGGCCCGATGATAGGCTCCGCCGCGACCCGCCATCTTGCCATGCGTCACGGCGGATTACGGCTTTGCCTCCAATCCGCCCTACAAAAATGATCTATGTTCCGCGCGATGAATCTTGAGCGCCACTCGCGCCGCCTCGCGAACTGCATGACCTCGGTTTCGTGGTACTCAGCTCCGGCATATTGACGTGATGTACTTGTCTTCGTGAAGCGCGATCAAAAGCGTCATGTTTCTCATCACCAGGACATGTGGGGTCTGGATTTGTCGACGATGCCCCGCCATAATGTGTTGGCCAGCCTAACGGCCGCTCTGGGATATCTCGTCCTGGTCTCATTCCCGGTCGCGGCTGAGGTCTATCCGGTGAACGGCGTTTGGGTTGCACCCGATCCCGCATTCCCTGTCGCCACCGGCGAAGCCTGCTTCATCATCAAGACGTTCGGTGTCGAAGCCGTGTCGCGCGGATCCATTTTCGAAATGGTGATCTTCACGACGAGCAAGCGATACGGTCTCAAAGGTGACGTGCAAACGGAAGGAAGCATTGAATCGGCGAAAGCCACGGATGGCGGGTTTTGGATAACCGAATTGTCCAACCGGAAGTGGTTCGGGTTCAGAAGAAAATTCACCTATTTCCTGGCGATCGTCGACCCATCGACCATCGAGATCAGGGCCAACGCGCGCCTCAGGCGATTCGTGAGATGCGGACCGAGAGACAGCAGACCTCGGATCTAGAGCGGGATGGCTTTTGATTGAATCGGGATGCGCCGCTTGCTCCACCTCGCCCCGCTTGCGGGGAGAGGTCGAAATTCGCGATAGCGAATTTCGGGTGAGGGGGACTCTCCCCGAGCTGAATTCGCGGTGAGAGCTCCTCACCCCAACCCTCTCAGAGCGAGCTTTGCTCGTCTCGGCCCCGTAAGAACGGGGCGAGGGAGCTCACTTCCGTAGCCGCAACAAACTCAACCTAACCCCATCATGCTCTAGCGCAAGGCTCGCGGCGAATTTGACAGCGGCCGTCCGGCTGCTGTTGGAATATCACTTGTGAATCAAACGGACAGAACGATGCAAACTGATCGCAAGCCATTACGCGACCGGCTCGCTGCCTTCCCTCGCCTGGGTTTGGCCAACCTGCCGACCCCGCTCGAGCCGATGACGCGACTGACGGCGCATCTCGGCGGACCGCGGCTGTGGGTCAAGCGCGAAGATGCCACCGGGCTCGGTTTTGGCGGCAACAAGTTGCGCAAGCTCGACTACGTCCTGCACGCGGCGGTTTCGGGCGGCGCTGACACGATCGTCTCGGGTGGCGTCGTGCAATCGAACAGCCAGCGGCAGGTTGCGGCGGTTGCGGCAAAGCTCGGGCTCGTGTGCCATCTTGCCGTCTATCACGGCCGGCTCGAACCGCCGACGGGTGAATACAAGACCTCGGGCAACGCGTTCCTCAATCGGCTGTTCGGCGCGCACCTGCATGACGTGCCGTGGACCGGTGACCGCAATGCAGCCATTCGCACCCTCGTCGGAGATCTCGAAGCGAAAGGTCACAGGCCGTACTTCGTGCCCTATGGGGTTTCGAATGCGCTCGGCGCCGTCGCCTATGCCACGACGATTGCCGAGATCGAGCCGCAGGCCGCGCTGTTGGGCTTTCGACCGGCCGCGATCGTGCACTGCACCGGGAGCGCCGGCACGCAGGCCGGTCTCGTCGCCGGTGCCGCCGTGGCACTGCCAGACACGCGGATCGTCGGGATTGATATCGACGCCGAGCCCGCGCGGGTGCGCGCCGATGTCATCGCGTTGGCGCGCGAAGCGTCCAATCTGCTCGATATTGCGTTCGACGAGGCAACGGTGGACGTCGTTGCGGGGCATGCGGGACCTGCCTACGGCGTCCCGCATCAGGCGACGATCGAAGCGATCCGGCTTGCCGGGCGGCTCGAGGCGCTTGCACTTGATCCGGTTTATTCGGGCAAGGGGCTCGCGGGTCTGATCGCCCTGATCAGCCAGGGGCGTTGGCGCACAGACGAGGATGTCGTCTTCCTGCACACCGGCGGTGCGCCGGCGCTGTTCGCCTACCAGAGCGCACTCGGCATTTGAACCGGCGAAGCCGCACCGCCGCTGTCCTTGACGCTTGCGCCGGCGCGTTGGTACAAATGTACCTTGCGGATCGGATCCTTTTGGCTGTCGTTGCAACGGAGATCTCGCGTGTTCGCCACCCCCATCGATCGTCGTCTGCTGCTGAAGTCCACCGCCGCGCTTGCGGCGACATTGCCGTTTGCGCAGCCCTGGCGCGCGCATGCGGCCGACGCCGAACTGATCGCCCGGCGCGCGCTGTTCGACAATCCCGACTACGGCAGCGTGACCGTCAGCCCCGACGGCTGGCACGTGTCCTGGCTGGCGCCGGTCGACGGCGTTCGCAACCTGTTCGTGGCGCGAATTGACGACCTTGCCTCGGCGCGGCCGGTGACCCGCGTCACCGACCGCAATATCTCCGCGTTCTATCGCTGGGCGCAAACCGGCAGCCACATCATCTTCTTCCAGGAGCATGACGGCGACGAGAACTGGCGCGCCTCCAGCGTTAGCATCCGCAACAATGCGGTGGTCGCGCTGTCACCAGCGCAAGGAGTCAAATCCTTCCTGGCGCAGATCGACCGCAAATTCCCGACCGATGTGCTGCTGATGCACAACGGACGCGACAAACGCTATTTCGATCTCTATCGGACCAGCGTGCTGAACGGTTCCAGCGAGCTGCTCTACGAGAACAACGAGTATGCCTGGCTGCTCGCCGACAGCGACTTTCAGCTCAGGCTCGGCGGACGCTACGCGGCCGACGGATCGGCGGAGGTGATGCAGCGCCACGCCAGCGGCACCTGGTCGCCGTTCATGACCATACCGCTGGGCGACCTCGACGGCACCGATCTGCTCGAATTCAGCGCTGACGGCAAGACGCTCTACTTGCTCGACTCGCGCGGGCGCGACAAGGCGGCGCTGTACGCGATGGACATGGCGACCAAGAAAACCACCCTGCTTGCGGCCGACGACGAGGCCGACATCACGCGGGTCCACTTCTTCGCCCGCCGGCCGCTGGCGGCGTGGGCCGAAAAGGAACGCGGGCGCTGGCACGCGGTCGAACCCAGCGCGTTGCAGGATCTCTCGGACCTCACCGCCTACGGCGCCGGCGACGTCTTGCTCGGCGGCCGCAGCTATGGCGATCGGTTGCTGACGGCCTATTTCGAACGCGACGCCGAGAGCGGCGAATTTGTGCTGCTCGACCGCGAGACTCGCGAGGTGCGGCCGCTGTTCAAGCAGCGCAAGGCGCTGGCGGGACTCGCGCTGCGCCCGCTCGAGCCGGTGAGCTTTGCCGCGCGCGACGGACTTCGCCTGAACGGCTACCTGACCCGCCCGAACGAGACGCCCGGCAAGCTGCCGCTGGTGCTGTTGATTCACGGCGGTCCCTACGCGCGTGATGTCTGGGGCCTCAGCCCGGTGCACCAATGGCTGGCCAATCGCGGCTACGCGGTGCTCAGCGTCAACTACCGCGGCTCGACCGGCTACGGCAAGGCGTTCGTCACGGCGGCCGACCACGAATGGGGCGGGCGCATGCATGATGACCTCATCGACGCCGTCGATTGGGCGGTCGGACAAGGCATTGCGGAGCCTGCGCGGGTGGGTTTCTTCGGCGGCAGTTATGGCGGCTATTCGGCGCTGATGGCGGCGACCAAGACGCCTGAAATGTTCGCCTGCATCGTCGACCTCTACGGCATTTCCAATCTCTTGACCTTCATGGCCACGATCCCACCCTATTGGCAGCCGTGGTTCAACATCTGGAAGAACCGGCTGGGCAATCCGGACACCGACAGCGGCCGCGCATTTCTCAATGAACGGTCACCGCTGAACCACCTCGAGCGCGCGACGCGGCCAATCCTGATCGCCCAGGGGCTGCAGGACGTTCGCGTGGTGGCGGCGGAATCGCAGCAGATGGTGGACGCGTTGAAGGGCCGCGACGCGCCGGTCACCTACATCACCTTCCGCGACGAAGGCCATGGCTTCGTGCGGCCAGCCAATCGGTTGGCGTTCGCCGCGGTCGCCGAGGCATTTCTCGCAAAGCACCTCGGTGGCCGCTGTCAGCCGTTCGCAGGCGATCTATCGGGATCGACGATGAAGGTCGAGGTCGGCGCTGAGCTGGTGCCGGGCCTCACGGGCTAAGGCAAACAACAAGCTGAAGCGCGATCGCGATTCGACCTGACGCCATCGCGCCTCAGCGCTTCGTCGCCGCCCGCTTCGTCGAAGCCTTCTTCGGCACCTTGGCGCCTTCCCGCCGCGCCTCGGACAGGCCGATGGCGATCGCCTGCTTGCGGCTCCTGACCTTGCGGCCGGAGCGACCGCTCTTCAAGGTGCCGGCCTTGCGCTTCTTCATCGCGCGCTCGACGTCTGCCGACGCCTTCTTGGAATATTTTCGTGCCATGAAAGGCCTCCCGGTTGCGCCAGAGCAACCCGCGCGCGGGATCAAAGTTCCGGTTCTACGGCAGCCTACTCCCCCGCCCTCAGCCGATAGCCGATGCCGGTCTCGGTCAGCACATAGTGCGGCCGCTCCGGATCGGCCTCGATCTTCTGGCGGAGCTGGCGGACATAGACACGCAGATATTGCGCGTCGGTCAGTTCGTCCCATAATTCCTTCAAGAGAAAGCGGTGGGTGAGAACCTTTCCGGCGTGCTGCACCAGCACACGCAGCAGGTCGTATTCCTTCGGCGACAGTTTCACCTCACGCTCGCCGACCTTGACGATGCGGCGCACCAGATCGACCGCGAGATCGCCTGACCGGAACACCGGGCGTTCGCCCTGGACCTGCAATTGATGCCGCAACGCCGCGCGCAGACGCGCCAGCAACTCCTCCATGCCGAACGGCTTGGTGATGTAATCGTCGGCGCCGAGATCCAGCGCCTGCACCTTGCCGGCTTCGTCGCCGCGGCTCGACAACACCACGATCGGCACGCTGTCATTGCGGCTTCGGATCATGCGCAACAATTCGTGGCCCTGGATATCCGGCAGGCCGAGATCGAGAATCACCAGCGCCGGATTTTGCGCGAGCAGCTCGAGCGCCACCTTGCCGCTCGGCGCCTCCAGGATCTCGTAGCCCTGCGTCGAAAGCCCCATGCGCAGCAGTTTGCGAATCGGCGGCTCGTCGTCGATGACCAGGACCTTGATGGGCGGGGCGTTCATGCGGCGGTATCCAGCGCGCGGGCCGCAGTCGGCACCGGCAAACGGATCGTGAGCACGGCGCCGCTGCGATCGCCGCGGTTGGCGGCCATGATCCTGCCCTGCATGGCCTCGACGAAGCCGCGGGAGATGGCGAGCCCCAGCCCAGTGCCGGGACGGACATGATCGCCCTTCTGCGCGCGATAGAATTTGTCGAAGATGCTCTCGACCTCGCCGGACGGAATGCCCTCGCCTTCGTCGGCGATCTCCAGGGTGACCTGATCCCTGTCGCGAAAGCCCCGGATCGCGATCGTGGTTTCGGTGGGCGAATATTTCGCCGCGTTGTCCAGGAGGTTGAACAAGACCTGCTCGAACAGCACCGCGTCGATCTGCAACATGGGCAGATCGGCCGCGAGCTCGAGTGAGACCTTGTGCTGCGCCAGGATCTTGGCTCCGCGCCTGAGCGCGCTGCCGACGACTTCGCCGATGTCGTGAAGCGCCAGATTCGGCACGATGGCTCCGGATTCCAGCTTGGTCATGTCCAAGAGATTGGCAATGAAGCGGTTCAGCCGCTCGGACTCGTCGATCACGGTCCCCAAGAGGTCGCGCTTCTGCTGATCGTTCAGGCCGCCGGCGAAATCGCGCATGGTCGAGGCGGCGCCCAGCACCGAGGCCAGCGGGGTCTTGAGATCGTGCGAGATCGAGGTCAGAAGCGCCGAGCGCAGGCGGTCCTGTTCCATGGTTCGCTTGACCCGGTCCATGTCTTCCACCAGCAGCACGCGCTCGATGGCGAGCGCGCCCTGGTCCACCAGCGCGTCGAGCAATCGCCGCTGATCAGGGGTCAGCAGCGGACCGGTGCGGTCGTCGTCGATGCCGATGACGCCGATCGAGCCGCGCCCGGTCCGCATCGGCAGGAACAGCCGCTTGGCGCCCGGCAGCGTATCCGAGCCGCGTCCGGCCGAACGATCGTTGCTCCAGGCCCAGTTTGCCGCCGCAAGGTCGGCCTGGTCGAGCTGGTCCTCCGGGGGATAACCGGTCTTCACGGTCAACAGGCCGTCCTCCGGCAGCAGCAGCACCACGCGCACCTTCAACATCAGCGCGGTCTGATAGGCGGTCGCCCACAGCACGTCGTCCAGCGTCGCCGTGCCCGCGAGCTTGCGGCTGAAGGCATAAAGCTGCTCCGTGGTCCTGATGCGCCCGGTCGCCGTGTCGGCCCGGGTGCGGACGCGCGCGGCGACATTGGACACCAGGATCGCGATCAGCATGAACAGAAAGAAGGCCGCGATGTTGGTCGGGTCGGCGATGGTGAAGGTATAGATCGGCGGCAGGAAGAAGAAATTGTAGCAGAGCGACGCCACCACGCTGGCCAGCAATGACGGCCACAGGCCGAAGCGAACCGCGACCCCCACCACGGCGCTGAGGAACACGAGGTCGGCATTTTGGATGCCGAACAACCGCTGGATCGCTGCGGCGGCAGCAAGCCCGATCGCGACGATCACGAGCGCCATCAAGTAAGGCCGCGGATTGAAGGGCTCGATACGCTCGGCCGTTCGTATCGTCTTCTTCGGCACAGGCTCCGCCGCGAGCTCCTCGCCGGCGATCACATTGACGCTGATATTGCCGGCCCGCCGCACCAGGTCGTGGACCACCGAGCCGCGCGTGAGTTCGAACCACCACGAGCGCGTCGACTTGCCGATGATGATATGTGTGACGTTGTTGGCTTGCGCGAACTTGATGATGTCCTCGGCGATGCGGCGCCCGACGCCGGGAATGGTGAGCGCCTCGGCGCCGAGCGACTCCGCCAGCCGCAAGGTGTCGGCGAGCCGGTCGCGCTCGACGTCGTTGAGTTGCAGGCTCCGCCGTGTCTCGATGGAGATCGCCGTCCAGGGCGCGTGGACGCGGTCGGCGAGCCGCTTGGTGTAGCGCACCAGCCCGGCGGCGCGCGGGTCCTCGCTGACGCAGACCAGGATGCGCTCGCCCGCGGCCCAGGGGCCGACGATGGCGTTGGCCTGCATGTGGCTCAGGAGCTGCTCGTCGACGCGCTCGGCGGTGCGGCGCAGCGCCAATTCGCGCAGCGCGGTCAGGTTTCCCGGCGAGAAATAATGCTCCAGCGCCCGCTCGGCCTGTTTCGGGACGTAGACCTTGCCTTCCTTCAGGCGCTGGATCAGGTCGTCGGGCGTAAGGTCGATCAGCTCGATCGCATCCGCGCGCTCGAAAATCGAGTCCGGCACGGTCTCGCGCACCCGCACATGGGTGATCTGTGCGACCACGTCGTTGAGGCTTTCGATGTGCTGGATGTTGACCGCGGTGTAGACGTCGATCCCGCGCGAGAGCAGTTCCTCGACGTCGAGATAGCGCTTGGGGTGGCGGCTGCCGGGAGCGTTGGTGTGGGCGAGCTCGTCGACCAGCGCGATCTCGGGATGGCGGGCGATGACGGCGTCGAGATCCATCTCCTCGAGGGTCTGGTCCTTGTAGTCGAGCCGCCGGCGCGGGACCACTTCTAGGCCATGCAGCAGGGCTTCCGTCTCCGCCCGCCCGTGGGTTTCGATGAACCCGACCACCACGTCGACGCCGGCCTTGCGCTTGGCGTGCGCGCTTTGCAGCATCTCGTAGGTCTTGCCGACACCGGGCGCGGCGCCGATGAAGATCTTCAGCTTGCCGACGTGTTCGTCCTCCCGCCGGGCCGCCTCAAGCAGGGCTTCCGGCGAGGGGCGCTGTTCGGGATCGCGGCGCTGATTGGCCATAAGGCATTATAGTCGCCGCAACGTGCCGAGCCTAGCCGGACTCATTTGGCGGCCGCCGCATCCAGCGCCAGATTCAGCGCCAGCACGTTGACCCGGGGCTCGCCGAGCAATCCGGCAAAGCGGCCTTGCGTGTTGTCCGTGACCAGCTGGCGGACGCGATCCTCGGGCAGACTGCGCGCCTTGGCGACCCTTGGGACCTGGAACAGCGCGCCTTCCGGCGAAATATCGGGATCGAGACCGCTGGCCGAGGTGGTGACGAGATCGATCGGAACCGCGGCTTTCGGATTCTCGGCCTTCAGCCTGTCGACGTCCTCCTTGAGGCGGTCGGCCAATGCCTTGCTGGTGGGGCCGAGGTTGGAGCCGCCGGAATTGGCCGCATTGTAGGGTGCGGCGACGGTCTTGGTGGCATCGGCCGGATCGGGCGCCGTCGTCGCCGACGGCCGGCCGTGGAAATATTTGTCGTCCTTGAACTCCTGACCGATCAGGGCGGAGCCTATGACCTTGCCGTCTTTCTCGATCAGGCTGCCGGCCGCCTGCTTTGGAAAGATGACGCCGGCAATCGCGGTCAAGGCGAGCGGATAGACGAACCCGGTGATCAGCGTGAGCGCGATCAGAAGCAGGATGGCGGGACGGATTTCGCGAAGCATGACAGTTCTCCATCAATTCCGTCATTGCGAGCGAAGCGAAGCAATCCATAGAGCAACACGAAAGAAAGAGTGGATTGCTTCGTCGCTTTGCTCCTCGCAATGACGGTTGGGGTTAGACGAGGTGCAAGGCCGCAACGGCCAGGTCGATGACCTTGATGCCGATGAAGGGAATGATGATGCCGCCAAGGCCATAGATCATCAGGTTGCGGCGCAGCAGCGCACCGGCACCGACGGCGCGATAGGCGACGCCTTTCAGGGCCAGCGGAATCAGCGCGATGATGATCAGCGCGTTGAAGATGATCGCCGACAGGATGGCGCTTTGCGGGCTCGCCAGATGCATGATGTTGAGCACGTTGAGCTGCGGATAGAAGGCCAGGAACATCGCGGGGATGATCGCGAAATACTTGGCCACGTCGTTGGCGATCGAGAACGTCGTCAGCGCGCCGCGTGTCATCAAGAGCTGCTTGCCGATCTCGACCACCTCGATCAGTTTGGTCGGGTTGGAATCGAGGTCGACCATGTTGCCGGCCTCGCGCGCGGCTTGGGTGCCGGTGTTCATGGCGACGCCGACGTCGGCTTGCGCCAGCGCAGGCGCGTCATTGGTGCCGTCGCCGCACATCGCGACCAGCTTGCCCTTGGCCTGCTCGTCGCGGATCAGCTTGAGCTTGTCCTCGGGTGTCGCCTGGGCCAGGAAATCGTCGACGCCGGCTTCCGCGGCGATCGCCGCCGCAGTCATCGGGTTGTCGCCGGTGATCATCACGGTGCGGATGCCCATGCGCCGCAGTTCGGCGAAGCGTTCGCGGATGCCGCCCTTGACGATGTCCTTGAGCTGGATCACGCCGAGCAGGCGGCCGTCCCGGGCGACCGCGAGCGGCGTGCCGCCCGCCTTCGCAATCTCGTCCGAGATCGCCTGGATCTCGCGCGCGACGTCGGAACTGAGCGCGGGCTGCATCGCGCGGGCGACATTTCCCGACGCCACGGAGTATGGCGAGCCGCCGACATACCGCAAGATCGCATCGACCGCGCCCTTGCGCACCGAGGAACCGCCAGCATCGACCCCGCTCATGCGGGTCTGCGCCGTGAACGGAATGAAGGTCGCCCCTAGCTCTGCCATGTCGCGGCCGCGGATGCCGTATTTCTCCTTGGCCAGCACGACGATCGAGCGGCCTTCCGGCGTTTCGTCGGCGAGAGAAGCCAGTTGCGCCGCATCCGCGAGCTCCTGCTCGTTCACGCCACGGACGGTGCGAAACGCCGTCGCCTGCCGGTTGCCGAGGGTGATGGTGCCGGTCTTGTCGAGCAGCAGAGTATCGACGTCGCCCGCGGCCTCGACCGCGCGGCCGGACATCGCCAGCACGTTGAAGCGCACCAGGCGGTCCATGCCGGCGATGCCGATCGCCGACAACAGCGCGCCGATCGTGGTCGGAATCAACGTCACGAACAGCGCGACCAGGATCACGACCGAAATCTGGCCGCCGGCATAGGCTGCATAGCTCGGGATGGTTACGGTCGCGAACACGAAGATGATGGTGAGACCGGCGAGCAGAATGTTGAGCGCGATCTCGTTCGGCGTCTTCTGCCGCTCCGCGCCTTCCACCAGCTTGATCATGCGGTCGATGAAGGTCGAGCCCTGCGCCGCCGTGATGCGGACGCGGATCCAGTCGGACAGCACCTGCGTGCCGCCGGTCACCGCCGAGCGGTCACCGCCGGATTCGCGGATCACCGGCGCGGACTCGCCCGTGATCGCCGCCTCATTGACGGAGGCCACGCCCTCGATCACCTCGCCGTCGGAGGGAATGTTGTCGCCGGCTTCGACCAGCACGATATCGCCGACCTTGAGGCTGGTGCCCGACACCAGGCGATAGGTCTTGTCAGAACCGGTCAACAGCTTGGCCTGGCTCTCGGTGCGGGTCTTGCGCAGCGATTCGGCCTGGGCCTTGCCGCGGCCTTCAGCGACCGCTTCGGCAAAGTTGGCAAACAGCACCGTGAACCACAGCCACAGGATGATCTGGAAGGTGAAGCCGAGGTGCTCCCCGCCAGTCGCGAGGTCGCGCAGGAAGATCACCGTGGTCAGCGCGGCCACGATTTCGACCACGAACATCACGGGGTTCTTCATCATCAGCCGCGGATCGAGCTTGCTGAAGGAGGCACCGATCGCGGGCATCACAATCTTCGGGTCCAGCATCGCCGATACCGGCATGCGCTTGTTCATTTTGACGACAGGTTCCATGGAGGTCACTCCGCAAGAGCTCGATCAGTACAAGGTGCCGGCGGTCATCGCGAGATGCTCGACGATGGGTCCGAGCGCCAGCGCCGGGAAGAAGGTGAGGCCGCCGATGATCAGGATCACGCCGATCACCAGGCCGACGAACAGGCCGCCCGTGGTCGGGAACGTGCCGGCCGAGGCCGGGATGGATTTTTTCCCCGCCAGCGAACCCGCGATCGCCATCGCCGGAATGATCATGAAGAAGCGTCCGACGAACATCGCGCTGGCGAGCGTCAGATTGTAGAAGAAGGTATTGCCGGAGAGGCCGGCGAAAGCCGACCCGTTGTTGCCGGTCGACGAGGTGTAGGCATAGAGCACCTCGGTGAAGCCGTGCGGGCCGGCATTGGCCATCGACGCCACCGCCGACGGCAGCACGACGCCAACCGCGGTCCAGCCCAGATACATCAGCGGCAGCACCAGGATCGCGAGCATCGCCATCTTGACCTCGCGGGACTCGATCTTCTTGCCGACATATTCCGGGGTGCGGCCGACCATGAGGCCGGCGACAAAGATCGAGAGCACGACGAACAGCAGCATGCCGTAGAGCCCGGAGCCGACGCCGCCGACGATGATCTCGCCAAGCTGGATGTTGATCAGCGGGATCATGCCGCCGAGCGCCGTGAAGCTGTCATGCATGGCATTGACGGCGCCGCAGGAGGCGTCGGTGGTGATGACCGCGAACAGCGAGGACGCGACGATGCCGAAGCGGACCTCCTTGCCTTCCATGTTGCCGCCGGTCAGCCCCAGCGCATCGAGCGCGGTGGTCCCGTTGGCTTCCGCCCAGTAGGTGACGGTGACACCGGCGAGGAACAGGACGCCCATGACCGCGAGAATCGCCCAGCCCTGGCGCTGGTTGCCGACCATGCGGCCGAACACGTTGGTGAGCGCCGCGCCGAGCGCGAAGATCGAGATGATCTGCACGAAATTCGACAGCGCGGTCGGATTTTCGAAGGGATGCGCGGCATTGGCATTGAAGAAGCCGCCGCCATTGGTGCCCAGCATCTTGATCGCGACCTGGGAAGCGACCGGGCCGACCGCAATGGTCTGCTTGGCGCCTTCGAGCGTGGTCGCCTCGACATAGTCGCCGAGCGTCTGCGGCATGCCCTGTGAGACCAGGAACAGCGCATAGACGATGCAGATCGGCAGCAGGATGTAGAGCGTGCACCTGACGACATCGACCCAGAAATTGCCGATGGTGCGCATCGAGGCCCGCGCGAACCCCCGGATCAGCGCCACCGCGAGCACGATGCCGGTCGCCGCCGACAGGAAATTCTGATGCGTCAGGCCCACCATCTGCACCAGATAGGACAGCGTGCTTTCGCCGCCGTAGTTCTGCCAGTTGGTATTGGTGATGAAGCTGATCGCCGTGTTGAATGACAGATCCTCCGACACCGCCGATTGTCCCGCGGGATTGAACGGCAGGAAGGCCTGCAGCCGCATCAGGGCATAGATGATGAGGACGCCGCCGACATGGAACAGCAGCATCGCCACCGTATAGGTCAGCCAATGCTGCTCGCGCTTCTCGTCGACGCCGCCGATCCAGTAGCACGCGGCCTCCACCGGCCGCAGCACCGGCGAAAGGAAGGTGCGCTCGCCGTTGAAGACACGGGTCATGTACCAGCCGAGCGGCTTCACCAGCGCGACGACGATGACGCAATACAGAATGATTTGAAGCCAGCCGATGACTGTCATGAGGATGTGCCTTCAGATTGCACGATTTATCTTCGGAAAGTGCGGCGGTCGCGTCAGACGCGAGCCGACACGGATTCGTCCAGCCTTGTCAGAAGCGCTCGGGCCGCAGCAAGGCGTAGGTCAAATAGAACAGCAGGCCGAGCGAGACGAGCGCCGCAAGCGAATAGTCGAAGATCATGGCCGCGCTCCCTTTATAGCCGTTCGCAGGCGTAGGTGTAGCCGATCGCGAGCGCGAACAGGCCGAACGTGAGGGCCAGCATCAGAACGTCCATCATGGAGTTGCTCCTTGTTGCGCCGGTGCGCAACCATTGCTTCGCGCCGGAAAGGCCGCTTGCGATGGATCAATTGCGAACCGGATCGCGGGCGCCGAACCTGCCCGTATCGATGGCCGTGAGGTGCCACTCCATGCATAGGTTTTCGAGACGGCCGCGCGAAGAAAGTTATAGGAATCCTATAAAGATGCGGGCGCAGCGGGCGGCCGGGCCGGCCTGTGCACTGCAAGACGCAGGTCTTGCACCGCCGGTTTATGACGCCTTTATTTTTCAAGGTCTTGCTCCCCCTCGCTTTCAAATGCGGTTTTGAGCACCTTGTGAGGTGGCGGCTGGTCGCGGCCGCAAGCTGTGTGGGACAAAACCATGACACTGTTTCCGAAATATCAGGATCCAGGTGAGCTGAATGATCGGCTTCAGCACGCGTCTGGCGTGACCCCCGAACTCATGTCAGAGATCATCGGCGGGATCTGCCGGCGCTTTCCCTCCATGGGACAGGCCGGGAAGACGGCGCGAATTGAACGATTGATCGGTTCGGAAGCATGGACCGATGCGGTTCTGGCGCTGATCGATCTGGAATTGCCGTTCTGGCAGATACGCCGCATCGCCTATGACGAGGGCGAGTGGTACTGCGCATTGTCGCGCCAGCGCGAACTGCCCGATTGGCTCGATCAATCGATCGAGACCCGTCACACGGACTTGCCGTTGGCGATCCTGAGTGCGTTCGTCGAGGCCCGGCGCATCGGAGCGGGCGCGAGCAGGCCCAGCGTTCCCGTTGTGCCGCGCGGCGCAAGGCCGCTCTACGCGCCGCTTTGCTGCGACAATTTCGCTTAAGCCCTCCAGACAAACGACCGTCAGAGTTTCGAATCTTGGCACCAGTACCGGATATTCCGCGCCAGTTGAAACCCACCCACGTGCTCGTTCGCTTTGGCCTGCGCGTGACCATCCTTGTCACTTTCGCCGCCTTCGCCAGCGTCGGCTTCGGCAAGAGCCTTGCCACGTTGCTGCTAATGTCCATCATCTTCGGTGCCGTCATCGCTGCCATCAAGCGTGAGCCTCCATTCGGCGCGGCTCTCAATCATTGGGACGAGGCGCTAGGCTACGCGGCCTTGTTCTCCCTGGTCTCTGTCTTCAATCACACCTTTCCAGCCTGAGGCAGACTCGCGCGGTCCTATATCTCTCCTATGAGATCGCATTCGCGCCGCCCTCGAATTCATATCCGGCCGGGAAGATATTGGCGGCATGAGTGAGGCCATCTCCCGATCGACCAGAGCTATCCGAACATCGCATACGGAATACCCCGGCGACGGATTGTCAGTGGCTTCGGAAGCACGCCCCGCTCCGCATCAAAAGGATACCGAACGTGAAGCTCGTCGAACCTCCATCGTGTAGCTCTGCCTCATCAATCGTCTTCGTTGGCAAGAACAGCCGCGGCCAATGGGTCGCCCAGGAACAGAACGGCCTCTATGGCGGCCTGTTCGTCAACCGTGCGCAAGCCGTCAAATATGCCCTGTTCGAGAACGGCCACCACCCCGAAACCGTCGTCGAACTGTCGCGCCAAATCGAACTCGATTTGACAGGCAGGTTGCCCATCCCCGCCGGCAACGCACGGCGTATCGCGTGACGAGGGCCAGAGCGCAATTTCGGCCGCTCGATCCCGACGTCGTCAGCGAGACGATCCCGGCGTTCTTCATCGGCCGCAACAAGGAAGGCTTCTGGGTGGCGCGCGACGCGGATGGACGGCTGGGTGGAATCTTCCTGCTCGAGAGCTCCGCGCTGGCGTTTGCGAAACGCAGCAGCCCCGCGACGGGCTGCGCAACCATATTCCCGTCCGAGACCCTCGAACTCGACATCGAAAACGGGGGCAATCCCCTTGTCGCGCAGCTTGGATCGTTGATGCGCCTGACGAGGCGAGCCTGGCAGCGCATGGCCACCCTCATCGGCCAAACAACGAGATGAGATCACGATTCAAGGAAACGGATCCGGACGAGCTTCGCTTCTGAACCTGGCGGACGACCAGGAGCCAAACCGAGGACTACGACAATGACGATGCTGATGCACACGCGCGGCACCCGGGCGGGACGCCCGGACGGGAGCGAGACCCGCACCGCGGGCGTGCGGCTCGCTGCGGTCAAGCAATTCTGCATGTGCGCCCTTGCAGCCTTGCTCGGTGGTGGTGCAATCGCCGGCATCATAGCGCTGAAGACCGCAGCCTATTTCTGGCGCTTCCACTAGCGAGACGATCTCCGGCGCTATCGCCGCCCGCAATCTTCGGCTTGGGTCCTCCGTCGTCCCTGACGGCGTGGTCGCGGCTGTCGTCTGAAGGGCGTTCATCAGCGGTACCGACGCCCTTGCGGCAATATGCTCGCACTGGCCGCCCATGCCATGCTACCTCTCGGCCGGGAAGGCCCACCCCACAGTCGCCGGCTTCCTGTTCGCGCTATGTCTGGCGCGGGCTCAGTCTTTCGTTTAAGTCGCGGTTGGTCCGAATCTCCGGCTTGAATATTGCCGTACCGCCGCACAAATTCACCACCAGCCATATTGCGGCGAAACCGAAAATGCCCAGCAGCGGTGCAGACATGTCGACCATACTAGATCGCATTCTCGATACGGCGGCGGACAATCTCAGGGTCGCAAAGATTCTGGTCCAGATGGGGCTCGACCCCAACAACGTCTCCTATGACGCAATCTTCAACCGCCTTCTCGAAATCTTTCTGCAGAACATCAACCTTGCCAACATGTTTGCCCTGGTCGGCTCGATCTTCTTTGTCGCCACACTGCTGACGCAGACCATGGTACCGTTGCGGGTCGCGAACATGATCGGCTGCGCATTCTTCGCCGGCTTCGGCGTGCTCGCCGGCAACGTCACGACTTTTCTGTTGTATCTGCTGATGGTTCCCATCAATGCGTTTCGCCTGCGCCAGATGCTGGTCCTGGTCAAGAAGGCGCGCAGTGCAACGCAGGGCGATATGTCGATGGAATGGCTCAAGCCGTTCATGACCGAACGCAAATATCGCAAAGGCGACGTTCTGTTCAAGAAGGACGATATGGCGCATGAAATGCTCCTCACCGTCACCGGAAATTTCCTGGTGAAGGAGATCGGCGTCGAACTTCCGCCGGGACGTCTGATGGGCGAACTCGGCTTCCTGACACCCGACAACCGCAGGACGGCGACGATCGAATGCATCGAGGCCGGCCACGTCCTGACCATCACTTACGAAAAGCTGCTCGAGATCTACTTTCAGAACCCGCAATTCGGCTATTACTTCCTGGTCCTGACCAGTCAGCGTCTCCTGGAGAACATCGCGCGGCTCGAGGCAACCGTTGCGCAATACAAGAACACGCAGCAGGCCGCGGCTGCGACCGGCATGAAATGATCGTCGATCCAAGCCCTAAGCGCTCCATGTCGAAGACCGGCCCCTGTCCGGTCTCGGTCGCGCCATGACATTGCGCATGTCATCGTGGCGCCGGCCGATGTCGATTGCCGCCGTGTTCGCCATCGCCGTGTTTGGCTGGTGGAGATGGCATTCATCGCAATCGTCGGAGAGCGACATCCGGGTCTGCGCCCCGCGCGGCAGGCCGAACCTGGAATCGCGGGCCTATGGCGAAGGTCGCGAAACCCGACCGGCCGGGCCGGCCGACGACCGTGCGGCGGTCGACGCCGCATTCGATTTCCTCGATGCGCAGATGGATTTGCAGCATGGATCGTTGACGATCTATTCGGAGTCCGGCCTTCCCGCCTATTATCCAAGCGGCATGATCGGCGATGTCGGAGATATCAGTGTCGCGCCTGAATTGTCGCGAAGCCCCCGGTCAAGCCGCTCGTCGCTCAGAATTCAATATCGCCCTTCCTACCGCGGCCAGGGTTGGGCCGGCGTGTATTTCCTGTATCCCGATCAAAATTGGGGGCAATTTCCGGGACGGAATCTCGCCGGCGCGACCAGGCTCGCGTTTTGGGTGTGCGCCGATCACGACACGGACGCCGAGTTTCTCGTCGGCGGACTTCGTGATCCGCGTTTTCCCTATTTCGATAGTCTGCCGAAGACCTCGACGGGCGTCATTGAGGTCAATTCCACCTGGCAGCGGCATGAGATCGATTTGAGAGGTCGCGATCTGTCGTCGGTCATCGGCGGGTTCGCGGTGGTGACGCGAAGGCACAATTACGTAGCCCAGTCGCTGTTTCTCGATGATGTCGAAATTGATCTGCCAAGTCTCGACCGGCCGCGCTTCGTTCAAAGCTATCTTGCGCAAGGCTGCCCGGAAGGGGGATTGCCAGGTATCGCTCAGGTCTACGATCAAGCGCTTGCGCTGTTGGCGTTTCTCGCAAGAGGGCAGCCGGATGATCTCAGACGCGCGGAGCTGATCGCACGCGCGCTGGTCGAGGCGCAGCACAAGGATAGGACCTTCAAGGATGGACGGCTCCGCAATGCCTATGCCAGCGGTGAACTGATCGACCCCAGCTTCGGCACCACCCGGATTCCCGGCGCTTACGATCAAGAGGTCCAACGCTATCTTGAGGACGAGAATGCCGTCGGCTCCGACACCGGCAACATGGCCTGGGCGGCGCTTGCCCTGGTGCAGGCACACGCGCTGCTGCCGGTCCGCGACGGACGGCCCTATCTGGACGCGGCGCTGTCGCTAGCCCGGTGGATTACCGAAAACACCGAGGTTGAAGACCCGCCGGGCGGATTTGCGGCCGGTCTGCAGGGCTTTGAGGAGGCAGCGGGGGTTCCGAAAGGCCAGCAGCGAAAGACCTATCGCGCCACCGAGCACAATATCGATCTCGCGGCGCTGTTCGAACACTTGGCGGAAGCTGTGGGCCCTGAGACCGCCGACGGCCATTATTGGAGCGCCCAGGCGGCCCATGCCCGTTCGTTCGTCGACAAGATGCGGAACGACAGCGCCGAAGCCCACCACCTTTGGACCGGGACCGGCAACGCGACGGCCATCAACCGCAGCGTGATTCCGCTTGATGCACAAACCTGGGCGGTGCTGGGCACCCGCGAGCCGGCAGGCTATTCGGCGGCGCTGGATTGGGCGATGAAGAATTGCACCGAAAAAGGCAGCCACGACGGCTTCGATTTCAATTGTAACGATGGTGACGGCGCGTGGTGGGAAGGAACGGCTCAAGTCGCCGCTGCGCTGCATTGGCTCAAGCGGGACAAGGACGCCATCCCAATACTGGCGCGCTTGCGAGACGCGCAGTTGACATCAGGCGCCGCATCCGGAGCGTTGCCCGCCGCGTCTCGCTGCGCACTGACGACGGGCTTCGACCAGTCGTTCCGTTCCGGCAAGACGGTGCCATGGGTCTATCCGGACTGGCCCCATATCGGGGCCACCGCCTGGTTCATTTTTGCGGCTCTCGGGGTCAATCCCTATTTCGTCCAGTCCCCGGAATCGCCCGCGCGATGAGCGGGCGGCGGGCCGGCTCCGAACCTCCCATTCACTCTGCCGCGCTGCGAACCTCGACACGTTCGGCCCTCGCCGCGCAGAATTTGAACTCCGGGATCTTGCCGAACGGATCGAGCGCCGGATTGGTCAGGAGATTGGCGGCGGCCTCGGCGTAGCAGAACGGCATGAACACCATGTTCTCCGGCACGTCGCGATCCGAGCGCACCTTGACCTCGACCGCGCCGCGCCGCGTCTCCAGGTGGATGAAATCGCCGGGATCGAGCTTCATCCGCCGCATGTCCTTCGGCGACATGAACGCGACCGCCTCCGGCTCGATCTGATCGAGCACGCTCGAGCGCCGGGTCATCGAGCCGGTGTGCCAGTGTTCGAGCACGCGCCCCGTTGACAGCACCATCGGGTATTCGTCATCAGGCACTTCGTCCGGCGGCAGCACCTTTGCCGGCACAATCTTGCCGCGGCCGCTTTCGGTCGGGAATCCCGTGGTGAAGATGATCTCGTTGCCGGGCTGGTGCGGATCGTCGACCGGATAGGTCACCGCCCCCTCACGCACCAGCCGCTCCCAGGTGATGTTCTTCAAGGACGGCATCACCTCGGTCATCTCGGTGAAGACGTCGGCCGGGCCGCTGTAGTTCCAGGGCAGTCCCATCCGCTTGCCGATCTCCTGGATGATCCAGAGATCCTGCCGCGCGTCGCCCGGCGGCCTGATCACCTCTCGCGCCAATTGCACGCGGCGGTCGGTATTGGTGAAAGTGCCGGATTTCTCCGCAAAGGCCGACGCCGGCAGGATCACATCGGCATGGAACGCGGTCTCGGTGACGAACAGGTCCTGCACGACCAGATGGTCGAGCTTGGCCAATGCCTCGCGGGCATGCTGCAGGTCGGGGTCGGACATCGCCGGATTTTCGCCCTCGACGTACATGCCGAAGATTTCGCCGGCGTGCACCGCGTTCATGATCTCGACCACGGTCAGCCCGCGCACGGGATCGAGCTGCTGCTGCCAGAGCTTCTCGAACGGCGCGCGCAGGTCGGTGCGCCCAACCGGCTGATAATCCGGCAGGAACATCGGGATCAGGCCGGCGTCGGAAGCGCCCTGCACGTTGTTCTGGCCGCGCAACGGATGCAAGCCCGTACCGGGCCGGCCGACCTGGCCCGTGATCAGCGCCAGCGCGATCAGGCAGCGCGCATTGTCGGTGCCGTGCACATGCTGGCTGATGCCCATGCCCCAGAAAATGATCGAGGCCTTGGCGCGGGCATACATCCGCGCCACCTCGCGCAGGGTCTCCGCCGGGATGCCGCAGATCGGCTCCATCTTCTCCGGCGTGAAGTCCTTGATCTTGGCCTTCAGATCCTCGAAGCCTTCGGTATAGCCGGCGATATACTGCTCGTCGGTCAGGCCTTCGGTGATGATGGTGTTGATCATCGCATTCAGCATCGCGACGTCGCTGCCCGGCTTGAACGCGAGATGCTTATAGGCATGGCGCGACAGCGATTGCCGGCGCGGATCGATCACGATCAGCTTGGCCCCATTTTTCGCGGCATTCTTGATGTAGGTGGCGGCGACCGGATGGTTCACCGTCGGATTGGCGCCGATCACGATGATGACCTCGGCATCCATCGCCGCCGCAAACGGCGCCGACACCGCGCCCGAGGCCAAGCCTTCGAACAGCGCTGCGACGGACGAGGCATGGCACAGCCGGGTGCAATGGTCGACATTGTTGGAGCCGAAGCCGGTGCGCACCAGCTTCTGGAACAGATAGGCCTCTTCATTGGACCCCTTGGCCGAACCGAAGCCGGCCAGCGCCTTGACGCCCTTCTCGTCGCGGATCTTGACCAGGCCCTTGGCCGCGATCTCCAGCGCCTCCTCCCAGGAGGCTTCGCGGAAATGCGTGAACGGATTGGCCGGATCGACCTGGTCGTTGGCATCCTTCTTCACGTTGGGCAGCCGCACCAGCGGCTTGGTCAGGCGGTTGGGGTGATGGATGTAGTCGAAACCGAAGCGGCCCTTGACGCAGAGCCGGTTGTGGTTGGCCGGACCGTCGCGCCCTTCCGCATAGATCACCTTGTCGTCCTTGACCTGGTAGGTGACCTGACAGCCGACGCCGCAGTACGGGCACAGCGAGTCGACCTTCTTGTCGGCGTAGGTGACGCGGGTCTGCTTGTCGTCGAGCATCACAGAGGGCATCAGCGCGCCGGTCGGACAGGCCTGCACGCATTCCCCGCAGGCGACGCAGGTCGATTCCCCCATCGGATCGTCGAAATCGAACACGATCTTCGATCCGTGATTGCGATAGGCCATGCCGATGACGTCGTTGACTTGCACCTCGCGGCAGGCGCGCACGCACAGCCCGCACTGGATGCAGGCGTCGAGATTGACGCGCATCGCGGGGTGGCTGGCATCGGTTTCCCAGCGCTCGGCGGCAGGAAAACGGCTTTCCGTGACGCCGGTCTTCTCGGCCCAGTGCCAGAACTTCGAATCGGGATCGTGCGAGGTCTGGCGCGCCGGCTGATCGGCGACCAGAAGCTCCATCACCATCTTCTGCGCCGCCGTGGCGCGCGGGCTCGCCGTCTTCACCTTCATGCCAACGGCAGGCGTCCGCTTGCAGGAGGCCGCCAGCACCCGCTCGCCTTCGATCTCGACCATGCAGGCGCGGCAGTTGCCGTCCGGCCGGTAGTCCGGGGCCGGCGAATAGCACAGGTGCGGAATCTCCTGGCCCTGGCGTTTCGCCACCTGCCAGATGGTCTCGCCGGGTTTGGCGTCAACGAGCTTGCCGTCGAGTTCGAACTGGATCTTGGTCATTCTGCGGCGTCCCTGAACTCGTCCGGGAAGTATTTAATGACGGAGGTTAGCGGATTCGAGGCCGCCTGGCCGAGCCCACAGATCGACGCATCGCGCATGGCCTGGCCCAATTCATCGAGCAGCGCCCGGTTCCAGACCGGCTCCTGCATCAAGCGCGCCGCCTTCTCGGTCCCGACCCGGCACGGCGTGCATTGGCCGCAGCTCTCGTCCTCGAAGAAACGCATCAGGTTCAGCGCGGCGTCCCTGACGCTGTCGCGCTCGGACAGGATCACGACCGCGGCCGAGCCGATGAAGCAGCCGTATTTTTCCAGCGTGCCGAAATCGAGCGGGATGTCGTCCATCGTCGCCGGCAGAATGCCGCCCGACGCGCCGCCCGGAAGATAGGCGTGGAAGCTGTGGCCCTCGGCCATGCCGCCGCAGAACTCATCGATCAGTTCACGTACGGTGACACCCGCCGGGGCCAGCTTCATGCCCGGATTTTTCACACGCCCCGACACCGAATAGCTGCGCAGGCCCTGGCGGCCGTTGCGGCCGTGGCTCTTCCACCAGTCCGCGCCCTTCTCGACGATGTCGCGCACCCACCACAGGGTCTCGATATTGTTGATCAGGGTCGGCAGGCCGAACAAGCCGACTTGGAAAGGATAGGGCGGCTTGTGCCGCGGCAGGCCGCGCTTGCCCTCGATGCTTTCCAGCAGCGACGACTCCTCGCCACAGATATAGGCGCCGGCACCGCGCCTCAGATGCAACACCGGACCGCCAGGCGGGAGCCTGGCCATCTCGCGTTCGAGGATTTCGGTCGACGCGGGATATTCATCGCGGATGTAGATGTAGACGTCGGACGCCTCGACCACATGGGCGCCGATCAGCGTCCCCTCCAGGAAGCGATGCGGATCGGTTTCGAGATAATAGCGATCCTTGAACGTTCCGGGCTCGCCCTCATCGCCGTTGACGGCCATCAGCCGCGGACCGGGCTCGCCCAGCACCGCGCGCCATTTTCGCCCCGTGGGAAAGCCCGCCCCACCAAGACCGCGCAAGGAGGCGTCATCGAGCGCCTTCAGCAGATCGTCCCTGGACAGGTCGCCCCGTTGCAGACGCTTCAGAAGTTCATAGCCGCCGCCTGCGAGGTAGGCGTCGTAGCCGACATAGTCGGGCAAATGCACGTGGGTATCGCCGCGCTTGGCCGCGGCCATCACGCTCTCGACGCCGGCGTGATCGACGAAGTTGTGGCCGACCTCGGCGGCGGGGGCGCTATCGCAGCGGCCGACACAGGGCGCGCGCACCACGCGGATTCCGGGACCTGTGCTGCTCTGCAGGTCGTGGAGCAACTTCTCGCCGCCCAGCAGGGCGCAGGTCAGCGAATCGCAGACGCGGATTGTGAGCGGCGGAACATCGGGCTCGCCCTCCTTCACAATGTCGAAATGTGCGTAGAAGGTCGCGGTCTCGAAAACCTCGGCAAAGGACAGTTTCATCTCGTCGGCGAGTGCCGCGAGGTGGCCAGCGGAAATCTGATGATACTTGTCCTGGATCAGGTGCAGGTGCTCGATCAGGAGGTCCCGGCGCCGCGGCCGGTCGCCGAGCAAAGTTTCAATCTCGTGCGCGGCGGTCGGATCGATCTGGCGGCCCTTGGGCGTCGCTTTTGCGCGCTTTCGTCCTTTGCCCGGATGCTCAAATGAGCGGACCTCATGCACGTCATGACTCATCGATATATGTCCCTTGATCTTTCAACTCTAATTGCTGGCATGCCAGATGCCAAGGGGAATACGACACTCCGTTTCGGGTTTGGAGGGATAGGGATCGCCGGTTCCCACCTTACACGTCCGGCAGCCTCCCAATTCCCAAGCCAATTGCATAAACCAAAAAAGGGGCAGGCAGCGGTAGCTGCATGCCCCTTTGATCATATGCCAGTCGCGGGCTTGCGGCCTCAGGTCTTGTTCATGCAGTCTTCGATGTAGAACCAACGGTCATCGCCGGCCAGGCCCTTGGCCCTCACCTCCTGGCGACAAGCCTTAAACTTCGGCCTGTTGGCACTCCATTTGGCCCTCATTTCGTTCAGTTTCTCGATCGTCAGCTTGACCTTCGACGGATTCGCCATGGTCTGGGCCGAAGCCGGAAGAAGCGTGCCGGCAACCAATAGCGCGGCAAAAAGACAAGCAATGATACGACGCATAAAACCCCCAGATACTATTGTTGTTCGAAACAGAAAGCATTTTGTTCAAAACAGAAGGGGCTGCGGGAGCGACCGGATCGCCCCCGCAAACCAGTTACAATCAGAAGATTCTGAGCGCGCCTTGCACGGTCTGCCAGACCCCCCAGCCCAACGGAACGCCAACGAACAGCCAGAACAGCGCGGCCTTGATGTCCAGTCCGCCCTTGCCGATGCCGAACGAGCCATGCTGGATCGCCGCTTCGCTCTTGGCGCTCGCCGCCTGCAGCTTGGCAACGTCGTCCGCGCTCATATGCCATTTGTGATCGACCGGTTTGATCAGATAGTTGCAGATCAAGCCCGCGATCAGCATGGCGCAGAGAATATACATCGTGGTGTTGTAAAGCTGGTCACGAGGAACGCCCGCGGCGAGTTGGAATTCGCGCAGGTTAAAGACGACGAACGGACCGACAATGCCGGCAGTCGACCAAGCCGTCAGCAGCCGGCCGTGAATGGCGCCGACGAACTGGGTCCCGAACATGTCGGCGAGATAGGCCGGGACCGTGGCGAAGCCGCCGCCATACATCGACAGGATGATGCCGAAGGCGAGCACGAACAACAATTTGGAGCCCATATTGGCAAACGTCGGTGCCAGGGCATAGAGCGCGATGCCGAGCAGGAAGAAACAGTAGTAGGTGTTCTTACGGCCGATGTGATCCGACAGCGAGGCCCAGAAGAAACGGCCGCCGATGTTGAACAGCGAGAGCAGCCCGCCGAAGCCGGCTCCGATCGTCGCAATGGTCGCCTTCTGCGCCGCGTCAAGCTGGTTGAAGCCGAGGTCCGGCAGGCCGATCAATTTGCCCGCGAAGATCTCCTGCAGCATCGGCGAGGCCATGCCAAGCACGCCGATGCCGGCCGAAACGTTCAGGCACAGCACCCACCAGATCAGCCAGAACTGCGGCGTCTTGTGCGCGTCGTTGAGATGAACATTGTTCTGCGAGATCATCGCATTGGCCTTAGCCGGCGCGGTCCAACCTTCGGGCTGCCAGCCAACCGGCGAGACCCGATAGGCGAAGGCACCGATCGTCATGAACACGAAGTAGATGACGCCCATCGTGACCAGCGTTTCCCAGGCGCCGACCGAGGTCGGTGTCTTGAAGTAGTTCATCAGTCGATCGGCCAGAGGGTAGCCAATCATCGCCCCTCCTCCGAACCCCATGATGGCCATCCCGGTTGCCATGCCGCGGCGATCGGGGAACCACTTCACCAACGTCGAAACCGGAGAAATGTAGCCCAGCCCGAGCCCGATGCCGCCGATCACGCCGGCCCCGAGCCACATGATCCAAAGCTGATGCACGTAGACGCCGAAAGCCCCGAGCAGGAGGCCGCCACCCCAGCACAACGCCGCGACGAAGCCGGCCTTGCGCGGGCCTGAACGTTCCAGCCAGCCGCCCCAGAGCGCTGCGGAGACACCCAGCAGCACGAAGAACAGCGTGTACATCCACCCCATGCTGGCGACCTTCCAGTCGCAGGTGGTGGTGAACAGTTCGTCCCACAATGACATGTCCGGGCAGGTCTTCGACGCGGTCAACCCGACGGCGCGCGACAGCGGTAGCCAGAACACGCTGAAGCCATAGGCCATGCCGATGCACAGGTGTATGCAAAGCGCCGCAGGCGGCACCAGCCAGCGATTGAAGCCGGCTTTTGCAATCGTGTGTTCGCGGTCGAGAAGCCCCCCTCGTGTGCCCACCATGGATCCGGCACCTTCAACTGTAACCATTCATCCCTCCCTGCAGCCTCCCTTGCGGGGGTCCCTCTGCTGCCGATGATCCTATATCCCTGAGACCGCACGCAGTGCCCGACCGTTGCTGCTCTGCGGCAAATTCGAGATGCGCCAGGATCGAGAGCGCCGCCCGGATTATAACACCTTAACCTGCATCTTACGCCAGCCCAATCCCGTGAGCCGGAACAACCAAAAAACAACTCCCCAGGTTGTTGGCGCAGGATGCACTACTCAAGCTAACCTCTGAACTGAGGTTGAATAACGACAGAAGCACACCTCAGTGTCGATACGCAAAAAGTTGCGACACCAAGCTACCGCAAAATTCCTCGGGGATGCCGGATCGATGGAACCCGCGCGAATCCTTCGATTTGGGTTTCGTACCGTTTTCGTCCGAGAACGTCCATCTACGAGCCGCTGACAACTGCGGATAACTGATTTGGGCGTTTCTCAATGAGGAAAACGATGCGCTGCTCGGTGTGCTCGATGATCTCGACCTTGTCGCCGGTCTCCGCGATCAAGGCCGGTATATCGATCACCGACAGCGGATCGGTGCAGAGCACCTCCAAGAAGTCGCCCGGCCGCAGCGACTTCAGCGACTTCCGCGTCTTCAGCGCTGGCAACGGGCATTTCAGTCCTGTGAGGTCGAGTCGCGTCATGATGTCGCGAACATGGCCAACGGGCATGGCACCGTCAACCCGCGAGCGACGCCTCAAAAGTTCTCTTCTTTGTCTCTTTGGAGAATTTCTGAACCAAAACTGCGCGCGAAGCGAAAATTTCCTTTCGAATCCGCGTCCCTCGAGAGCATATCGCACGACGATACGAAGTTCTGCAAATTAGCTAGATCAGATTCGCATAGCTGAGAAACCCGACGGTTTGACCGGGTTCGACCTCGGTCACGGCTTCACCGAGTTCAACCAGCCCGTCGGTCTCGACCAGAGACGACAGCAGCCCCGCACCCTCGCGTGGAAATTTCACCGCCTCGAGACCGCCCTCCTCGCTGCGACGCAGAGTCGCACGGACATACTCCCGGCGCCCGATCTTCTTCCTGTAGCTGAAGGCGGCACGAACCGGCATCGGAACGGGATGCGCCTGTGACGCGCCCGACAGCGCCAGGATGGCCGGCCGCACCACATGGACGAACGTGACGAAACTCGCGACCGGATTTCCCGGCAAACCGATAAAGGCGGTTCCATCGATAATTCCCATCGCGACCGGACGGCCGGGCTTGATCGCCATCCGCCAAAGCACCAGCGTTCCTGCGCGTTCGACGCCGTCCTTGACGTGATCCTCCTCGCCGGTCGAAACGCCGCCGGTGGTGAGGATCAGGTCATGGGTGCCGGCCGCCCGCTTGAGCGCATGCGCCAGCGAGACCGGCTCGTCGCGCAGGACTCCGAGATCGCTGACCGCGCAGCCCAGCCTTCCAAGCATCGCCATCAGCATGAAACGATTCGAATCGAACAGTTGCGCAGCCGCCCGCGGCGTTCCGGGCGATGCCACCTCGTCGCCGGTCGAGAACACCGCGACACGGATGCGCCTGACGACATCGAGCCGGGTCAGCCCGAACGCGGCTGCGAGCGCGATATCCTGCGGACGCAGGCGTTGCCCGGCTTTCAGCGCGACTTGGCCCTGCGCAACATCCTCACCTGCCGGACGCACATTGGCCCCCCGCTTCAGGCCCTCGGGAAGCACGACCCGACCCGCCGCATCGAGACGCACGTCTTCCTGCATGAACACCGTGTCGGCTCCCTCCGGCATCGGCGCGCCGGTGAAAATTCGCACCGCCTGACCCGGCTTTATCGGCTCCAGCGCCGCGATGCCGGCCTGAACGCGTCCCGCTACGGTCACCGCGATTTCGCCTGTCTTCGGCAGGTCGCCGGCGCGCACGGCATAGCCGTCGACGGCGGAATTGGTGAATGGCGGCAGCGGCAGAGGCGCAGCAATGTCGCCTGCAAGCACGCGTCCGTCGGCTTCGTTCAAGGCAACAGTCTCGGCCTCCCGAACCGCCCTCACCTTGGCGGTGATGATGCCGACGGCTTCGTCGACCGACATCATCGGCCCCCGGAAGGCGAAGCAATCGTCGGACAATTGCGCCATTGGCTTTCTCAGGCTACGGGTGCGGCGCCGGCCGGGACATCTTCGACGGCAGTCGCGAAACGCCGCATGATGGCAGCGATCGCCGGAATATCATCGAGATGGGCGGTCGGCAGCGCAGTTTCAACCGTCATATCGGTGGCGATGGCAACGATAGCGGCATCACTGGGAAAAAGTAGCGGTTTGCCATTGGCTGCGCGGTGCACCTCGATCTTGCGATGCGGTTCCGACTTGTAGCCCTCGACGACCACGAGATCGACGGGCGACATTTTCTGCAGCAAGGCTGCCAAAGGCGGTTCCTTGGCGCCGCGCAATTCGTGCATGAGCGCCCACCTCATCCGGGAAGAAACCAGCACTTCCTCGGCGCCCGCCTGCCGGTGCAGCCAGGAGTCCTTGCCGGGAATGTCCACCTCGAAACTGTGGTGGGCATGCTTGATCACGGAGACGCGCAGGCCCGCCTCGCGAAAATGCGGGATCACGCGTGTCAGCAGGGTGGTCTTGCCAGCGCCACTCCAGCCCACGAGCCCGATCACTTTCATCGCATTCTCCGAGGCCCCGGGGAGCCGGGCCGATGTTTTCCGCCAAAAGTGCTTTATATCGGCTCATCTCGAATGTCATGATAGCCTGTGTGGGATGATGAAGATCGACCAAACCCCTGCCCCTCTCATCCTTCCCGATCCGCACGATCCGCGGCTGACCGAACGCGTCAGGGGCGTCGACCAGACCGGCGCCACCGTCGAGATCAACGTGCCCGTGGAACGGCCGCTGACGCTTTACCTCAACGCGCAGGAGATCGTCACCATGATGACGATCGGCGACTATCCGGAATATCTGGCGCTCGGCTATCTCTTGAACCAGAACATGCTGAAATACGACGACCTCGTCACCGAGGTCGAATATGACGACGACCTCGAGGTCGTCGTGGTGCGCACCGCCCATCACACCAATTTCGAACAGAAACTGAAGAAGCGCACGCAGACCTCGGGATGCGCACAAGGAACCGCGTTCGGCGACTTGCTTGAGGCGGTCGGGAGCGTCCTGCTGCCGCAGGCGGAACTGCGGACGTCCTGGCTCTACCGGATGACGCACACGATCAACACCATGCCCTCGCTCTATCTCGAGGCCGGCGCCATCCATGGCTGCGTGCTGTGCAAGGAAGCCGAGCCGCTGTGCTACACCGAGGACGTCGGCCGGCATAATGCCGTCGACAAGATCGCGGGCTGGATCTACCGCCACGGCGTCGATCCGTCCGACAAGATTCTCTACACCACGGGGCGACTGACCTCGGAGATGGTGGTCAAGACGGTGCGGATGGGAATCCCCATCCTGGTGTCACGTTCCGGCTTCACCGCCTGGGGCGTCGACCTGGCGCGGCAGGTCGGATTGACGCTGGTCGGCCGTGCCCGCGGCAAGCGGTTCATCGCGCTGTCGGGTGAACAACGCATCGTCTACGACCAGAATCTGACCTTCGTCGAAGAGGAATCCGCACGGCACAAGCGCAAGGGCGAAGCCAGCGATGACTGAGATCCCTGGCCTGCTGCTCGCCGGCGGACTGGCGCGGCGCATGGGCGGCGGCGACAAACCGATGCGGCAGATCGCCGGCCGCACCATCCTGGAGCGGGTGATTGCACGGCTCAAGCCGCAATGCGACGGCCTGATCCTCAATGCCAATGGCGATCCCGCACGCTTTGCCCCTTTCGGCCTGAAGGTCGTCCCGGACACCGTGGCCGGTTTTCCGGGTCCGCTCGCCGGGATTCTCGCAGGCCTCGACTGGATCGCCGAACACCGGCCCGAGGCCTCGTGGATGCTGAGCGCGGCGGCGGACTGTCCGTTTCTGCCGCGGGATCTCGTGACCCGCCTGGACCAGGCGCGGATCGCGCAGGATGCCGAACTTGCGGTCGCGGCGTCGGATGGGCAATCGCATCCGGTAATTGGCTTGTGGAGCGTCCGCCTGCGTGACGAGCTCCGTCACGCGCTGGTGGTCGAAGACATCCGGAAGATTGACCGCTGGACCGCGCGCTACCCTCTTGCCACCGTCACCTGGCCGACCGAGCCGCTCGATCCCTTTTTCAATGCCAACACGGTAGAGGATATCGCGGAGGCGGAGCGATTGGCGGAGTTGGATGGGGCGTGACCCTTGCTCCGCCCCTCATCCTGAGAGCGGCCGCCAGGCCGCGTCTCGAAGGATGCGCCGCAAGTGGCCTCATGGTTCTCAAGGCGATGCGAAGCATCGTCCGGAGACGCGCGAAGACGCGCTCCTCACCTTGGGGGCTACGTCCGGAAGATCTACGCCGCCAGCGGGACGGTCCAGGCGTCGTAGCCGTAGACCCAGTCGGCGTCGGTTTTCTGCTTGAGCCATATGTTCGCGCGCGAGGTCTGCTGCACCCGCGCCGTGCGGTCTCGCCGCGTCGCCTCGAACCGGCGAAAGGCACCCGCGACCCCATCAGGCGCGACGCCGTCGAGGCAGCGCGACAGCACGGCGGCGTCCTCGATCGCCATGGCCGCGCCCTGCGCCATGTAGGGCGTCATCGGATGGCAGGCATCGCCGAGCAGCGTGATGTTGCCCTCCGCCCAGCGGGGTAGCTGGTCGCGATCGACGATCGCCCATTTGTACACATCCGGGCAGGCGGCCAGCACGGTTTCGACCTGACGATCAAACCCCTCAAATGCCGCTCGCAACTCTTTGACGTCGCCCTTCGCCGACCAGGACTCGATCCGAAACTCCGGCTCCGGCTGGCTGGTCACGAGGTAGATCTCGCTGCGGTCCGGCTTGACGTAGTAGATCACGATGTGCCGGTCTTCTCCCCACCACTTGGTGCAATCATCGATCTTTTGCCCGCCAAGCAGGGCGGCGGGATAGGTCGTTCGGTAGGCGATGCGCCCGGTAAACTTCACCGGCGAGCCCGGGAACAAGATGTCTCTCACGACCGAATGCACGCCGTCCGCGCCAACGACCGCGTCCGCCATCGCAGTTGCGCCATCGGCGAAGGCCAGTCGGACGCCATCGTTGACCTGGTCCAGTCCGACCAGCCTGTGGCTCAGCTTGATGCACGCCTCGGGAACGGCGCTCGCGAGCGCGGCGTGCAGGTCGCCGCGATGGGCCAGCAGATAGGGCGCGCCGAACCGCTGTTCGGCGGATTCACCGAAAATCATGTCGAACTTCACTTCGCCGGTTCGCCAGTCCCGGTTGTTCCAGGAACGTGGATAGAACGACTGCGCGCGCAATCGCGCTTCGAGCCCGAGCTGGCGCAGAACCTTCATGGCGTTGCAGCCGATCTGGATTCCGGCGCCGATCCGTGCGAATTGCGCGGCCTGCTCGTACACCGTGACATCGATGCCCACCCGCCGCAGCGCCGCCGCCGTGGCAAGGCCGCCCATGCCGGCGCCGACGATCGCAATTTTGAGAGGCCCTGCCATCGCTTCATCCCCGATTACGCAGGCCGAAACCCCGCCTGCTGCAACGCGTCACGGCCTTCCTTTGACGCCAGCGCCTGCAGAAACGCGCGCACCGCCGGGCGATCCCTTCGCGCCGTGACCAGCGCGAAATCATAATGCTCTTCCGCAAATGGGATGAAACCGAGGCCTGCCGCATGCGCCACCGGCGCAATGGTCATGCCCCAGTCGGCGCGATGCTGCGCCACTGCGGCGGCAACCGCGTTGTGCGAACGCGGCTGATTCCAGTAGCCGTCGGGGCGCGCGCCGCCAAGCAGCCGGTCGATCAGGATGCGGGTGCCCGCGCCCTGGTTGCGGTTGACCATGATGCAGGCGGGGTCGGCAGCCGCGGCATGCACCGCGCCCTCCGCGCTCAACCGCTCGAACCGCGCATCGCCTTCGCGAAACACGATGCCCTGCATCCGCCGCCAGCCCGGCACCAGTTCAAGGCCATCGCCGAGAAACGGCGTGTTGTAGGTTTCGGACTTCTCGTCGAACAGATGGATCGGCGCCAAATCGCATTCGCCGCGCTTCGCCGCCGCAAGCCCCCCGAGACTGCCGACCGCGATCGAACGCACGATGAGACCGGCGCGCGCAAGCGGCGCCGTCACGAGATCGAGCCCGGTGCAGTGGCTGCCGACGATCACAAGGTCGGGCACGCGCACATGCGGCGTGAACAGCGTCACCTCGGCCGCGGTGCCGGCCGGGATCTGATCGGCCAGCGCATCCACCTTCAGGAAACCGTCGGTCTGTGCGAACGAGGTGATGGCGCCGGACCCCTTGCCGGAGGGGTAGGCGATCAGACCCTCCATCCCGTCGACCAGCGACACCATCACGAATTCGGTACGGCCGAGTTCGGAGGCAATCCGCACCGGAACCTTCGCCATGACCTTCGCATCGGAGCGTGGCGGCAGGCCTGCCATCCGCCGCAACACCGGCACGATCATGTCATGGAAGGTGAACATCGCCGAGGTTGGAAATCCCGGCAGGATCACCACCGGCTTGCCGTCACAGACCGCCAGGCAGAGCGGCTTTCCCGGCTTCAGCGCAACGCCGTGCGCGACGATGCCGGGCTTTCCGAGCCGCGCGATGATGCGATGGGAGACATCGCCGGCGCCCTTCGAGGTGCCGCCGGACAGCACCAGCATGTCGCAGCTCTCGAGCGCGCCGCGCATCGCGGCTTCGAGCTTGTCTTCGTCATCGGCGATGGCGCCGAGAAACACCGCCTCGGCGCCGTTCTCGCTCACGGCCGCGGTCACGATGGCGCCGTTGGTGTCATAGATGGCGGCGGATCGCAGCGGCAGGCCTGGCTGCACCAGTTCGTCGCCGGTGGAGAGCACGGCAACGCGCGGCCGGCGCGCGACCGGGATCTGCGCGATGCCGCAAGCCGCGCACATGCCGATCTCGCGCGAGCCGATCATGATTCCGGCGCGCAGCAGCGTCTCGCCGCGCGCGATGTCGGAACCGGCATAGGAGACGAATTGCCCGGGGGACGCGGCGCGGCGGATCTCGATCGCGCGCGACCCCGCAGGTTGCGTATGCTCGACCATGACGACAGCATCGGCGCCGCGCGGCAGCGGCCCGCCGGTCGCGATCGAGGTGGCCGTGCCGGACAGCACCGGCCGCAACGGCGCGGTGCCGCAGGCGATCACCTCGTCGTTCAGCATCACGCGCACCGGCGCGGCTTCACCGGCGGCGGCAAGATCGGAAGAACGCACCGCGAAGCCGTCGACATTGGAGCGATCGAACGGCGGCACGTCGATCGGCGCCACCACATCCTCTGCCAGCACATAGCCGAGTGCGTCGGAAAGCGGCCGCTGCGCGCTCGGGACCGGCATCGGGAACAGCGCGGCGTCGAAGCGCGCGATCGCCTCTTCGCGCGAAAGAATCGTCAGGAACTGATCCTGATCGAGGCCGTCGCGGTGTCCCGGCACAGCAGCATGCGGCATATCGGAGCTCATATCAGGTCACGCAACAGATAGGCATTCACCGGCGTGCCCGCAGCAAAACCTTCGGAACCGCCGGGGATCACCAGCCATGCATCGGCCCGGGAGATGAGTTCGAGCGGCAACTCGCCGACCGCGAGCGGCATCCACGCGCCGGCACTTTCTTCGAGCAGGACGATCTCGGCAAGGCCGACGCTTGAGGCGATCTTGCGCGCCAGCGGCAAGTTGCAGGACTGCCGCGGCAACAGGCCGGACAAGCGATCCAGCACCGGGAGCACCAGGGTCCACCATCCCGCGAGCGCCTGATCGGGCGCACCTGGCAACGCGATGACCGGGATCTTCCCGATCCTGCCGACCGCAGCCGTTCGTCCCGGCTGCAAGGCGATGCCATGCGCGACGTCGACGCCGCGTGCGGTCAGTGCGGCGATGGTCGCATCGGTACGGCCGACACCGCTGCCGCCTATCGTGACCAGGAGATCGCAGTCTCCGGGGTCGATCATGTGGGCGATGGATGCGGCATCGCGTCCACCGGCTTCGACCCGGGCCGGGCTGGCGCCGGCTGCGCCTGCAAGTTCAAAGATCAGCAGCGCCGTGTGGTCGGAACCGGAGTCCGCGGGAACGTCGACGAGACGCAGACGTGGGTGACGTACGCGCATGCTTTCGAGACCTGCGGCACGCGCGTTCAGCAGATCGATCCGGCCAACGCGCCGTCCTGAAGCGACGACCGAACGGCCTTCGGCGAGGTCGACGCCGGCGCGGCGAACGCCCTGCCCCGGGTTCGCTTCCGCCAGCACCTCGGCGACCGGACCCGTCCGATCGACGCAAGAGGCATCGAGCACGCAGTCGCAGCCCTCCGGCATGGCGTCGCCGGCTTCGACCCAGACCGGAGCAACGGCCAGCGGCAGCGGCGAATAGGACGACGCGCCGACGAGGTCGCGGGCGCGCAAGGCCCAGCCGTCCACTGCTGCGACGTCGCACGGCGGAACAGCCTGAAGCGGCGGCATCTCGGCCGCGACGCAGCCCAGGGCTTCCGCAATCCAGAGCTCGCGCGGCGCGACCGGCGCGAGATCATGCAACAAGATTGCGAGTGCTGCGTCGAGCGGAGTGAGAGACGCCGGCAGGCGCTGGGTGGAGGTCATGTGCAATGGTGGTCCATGCGGTGTCAACTCGGCAACTGCCGCTATGTCACCCGCCCCTGGAGGGGACCTGGAGGGGGAGGGTAAGTTCAAAACGCCACCGCTCAGCTCCCCTTCTTCTCCGCATTGGGAAAGAACAGCTGCTGGCCGTCGATCCTGTAACCGGCGATCGCCGCCTGGCCCTCCGGTGCGACCAGCCAGTCGACGAAGGCCTGCCCGAGGTCCTTCTTGACCGTCGGATGTTTCTCCGGGTTCACCAGCATGACGCCGTATTGATTGAACAGCCGCTTGTCGCCTTCGACCACGATATCGAGGTCGCCGCGATTCTTGAACGAGATCCAGGTGCCGCGGTCGGACAGGACGTAGGCGTTCATCGCGCTGGCGATGTTGAGCGCCGCCCCCATGCCCTGACCGATTTCGCGATACCAGGGACCTTTCGCGGTCTCGAGCTCGATCCCGGCGAGCTTCCAGAGCGCGAGTTCGGCCGCATGCGTGCCCGAACGGTCGCCGCGCGAGACAAAGGGCGCGGCCTTGGCCTGGATCTGTTTCAGCGCGGTCTCGATATCCTTGCCCTTGACGCCGGCGGGATCGCTTTTCGGCCCGATCAGCACGAAGTCATTATACATGACGTCGAACCGCTTCACGCCAAACCCCTCGGCGAGGAATTTTTCCTCCTGCGGCTTGGCGTGAACGAAGACCACGTCGGCATCGCCGCGCCGCCCGGTATCCAACGCCTGACCCGTGCCTTGCGCGATCACTTTCACCTCGATGCCGGTCTTTGCCTTGAACAGCGGCAACAGGTAGCCGAACAATCCGGAATCCTGGGTCGAGGTGGTCGAGGCCACCACGATCGAACGATCCTCGGCGCCGGCCGGCACGCCGGCAAGGACCACGCCGATCAGTCCAATGAACCCAATCGACCAAGGGGAAATTCGCATGATACCTCCTGTTGTTCAAATGACGAGATCGCCGCGCAGGAAGGCTCCCGCCTCCGGCGTCGACGGCCTCACGAGAAAATCGCGCGCCGCACCATGTTCGTGAACGGTGCCGCGCAGCATGAAGACGACGTCGCCGGCCACGCGCCGCACCTGCCCGAGATCGTGCGACGCCATCACGATCTTGATCCCGGATTGCGCCGCCATCAGCACGATCGCTTCGACGCTGCGGGACGCCGCCGGATCGAGATTGGCGGTGGGCTCGTCAAGCAGCAGGATTTCGGGGGCGCGCGCGAGCGCCCTGGCCAGGGCCAGCCGTTGCTGCTCGCCGCCTGACAGCCGCCGCGCCGAACGCCCGGCAAGATCGGCAAGCCCCACGCGTTCGAGGAGTTCGGCACTACGCTTGGCGCGGGCGTGGCGCGGCACACCGGCCTGGGCCAGCGCGTAACCGACATTGGCAGCCGTGCTCCTGCGCAGCATCACCGGGCGCTGAAACATCATGGCGCGACGGACCGGCGTGGGGTCGGCGCGGCCACCCCAGGTGATGCGACCGGCCGACGGACCGACCAGTCCCATGCAGAGCCGCAGCAGGCTCGTCTTGCCCGCGCCGTTCGGCCCTATGATCAGTGTCGGTGGCCCGGCCGCGATGGTCAGGCTCACATGATCGAGGATCCTGGTGGCGCCTGCGTCGAGCGCGACGTTTTCAATCACAAGCGGCAGGTCAGTCAACGGCGCACGCATGGTGATCATCCCATCTGCCGTTCGGACCAGATCCGCGTCCCCCAGACGGCGGCGTTGATCGCAGTCACGATCGCAACGAGAATGACTCCGAGCCCCATCGCCAGCGCCAGATCACCCTTGGAGGTCTCGAGCGCGATTGTCGTCGTCATGGTCCGCGTGAAGCCATCGATATTGCCGCCGACGATCATGACGGCGCCGACTTCGGCGGCGGCGCGGCCGAATCCCGCCAGCACCGCCGTCAGCAGGCTGAAGCGCGCGTCCCACAGCAGGGTCATCATGCGCCCGAGCGGGCCGACATCCATCGCGGTCAGTTCGTCGCGATATTCGATCCAGAGATCCTCGATGGTCTGGCGCGTCGGCGCCGCAATGATCGGAACGATCAGCACCGATTGGGCGATGACCATCGCGGCCGGCGTAAACAGGATTCCCAGCGCGCCGAGCGGCCCGGATCGCGACAGCAGGAGATAGACTGCGAGCCCCACCACAACCGGTGGCAAACCCATCAGCGCGTTCAGGAGTACGACCAGGACCGGCCGTCCGGGAAATCGAATCAGCGCCAGCAGGGCACCGAGCGGCATGCCGACCATTGCCGCAATTGCAACCGCCAGACAGCTGACGGACAGCGACAGCCGCACGATTGCAAACAGCGCCGGATCGCCATCCAGTATCAGTTGCCAGGCGCTGATTTGATCGGACATGACCTGCTCCAACCACCTTGTTCGGCGAAAATTCCATATTCTGTCAAACTATTGAACTGGAACAGGAATATGCATATGAATGCAGGATGGAATTTCTCACCACCAGCGAGGCTGCCGATTACCTCCGGTTGGGCGAGCGCAAGCTCTACGAGCTCGTCACGACGGGAGCGATCCCCTGCAGCAAGGTGACGGGCAAATGGCTGTTTCCCCGCCATGAGCTCGACCTCTGGGTGCTTTCGGGGCTGGCGCGGCCGGCAGGCATGAGGGTCGCCGAGCCGCCGCTGATCGTCGGTGGCAGCCAGGATGACCTGCTGGCGTGGAGCTTGCGCGAGTCGGGCTGCGGGCTGGCTTCGCTGACCGAAGGCACCGTGCGCGGCGTCGACCGACTGCAGCGCGGCGAGGTGATCGCAGCTGCGATCCACTTCCACGGCGAGAACCTTTCCAATCATGCCGGCGACGCCAACGTTGTGGCGATTCGCGCCATGCCCGGCCTTCACGACGCGGTGCTGATCGGCGTGACGCGGCGCGAACAGGGGCTGCTGCTCGCACCGGGCAACCCGAAAGGCCTGCGCAGTCTGTCGGACGTGCTTGCCTGCGGCGCGCAGATGGCCGTCAGGCAGGCGGGCGCCGGCGCGCAATTGCTGCTCGATGCGCTGCTGGCGCGCGCAGGCGCAAGCCCGAAGGATCTGCGCCGGCTCGAGCCGCCCTGTCAGACCGGTCCGGATCTCGCGGTCGCCATCCGCGCCGGCAGAGCCGATTGCGGGATCGCAACCCGCGCGGCGGCAAAAGCGGCGGGGCTCGATTTCGTACCGCTGCGCTGGGAAAGCTTCGATCTCCTGATGCGCCAGCGCAGCTACTTCCGCCCCCCGCTGCAGGCGCTGGTCGGCTTCCTGCGCGACATGCGGCTGCGGCAGCGCGCCACGGAATTGACGGGATACGATACGGCGCCTGCCGGCCAGATAAGGTTTGCAGCCTGAGCGGTGCTCGATTGACGCGGCCTCGGAAATAATTGCAAGACAGGAGGGCCGGCCGGGTTCTGGTCGGTCAAGCAAGGGCCAATGCGCCCATCTCAAGGGGGAGGACGGCCTTGATTTCAGCCCGAAGACTATTCGTGCTTGCCGCGTTCGCCGCAGCTGTGCTGGCGTCACCGGCCGCGTTCGCCCAGATCTCCGACGACATCGTCAAGATCGGCGTGCTCACCGACATGAACGGTCCGGCCTCGACGCCCACCGGCCAGGGTTCGGTGACCGCGGCGCAAATGGCGGTCGATGATTTCGGCGGCACGGTCCTGGGCAAGCCGATCAGCGTGATCGTCGGCGACCACCAGCTCAAACCCGATATCGGCGCGGCCATCGCGCGGCGCTGGTACGATGTCGAGCAGGTCGACCTGATCGTCGACGTGCCGGTCTCTGCGGTGGGGCTTGCGGTGCAAAACGTCGCCAATGAAAAGAAGAGGCTGTTCATCACCCATTCCACCGGCACCGCCGATTTCCACGGCAAGTTCTGCTCGCCCTACGCGATCCAGTGGGTGTTCGACACCCATGCGCTCGCGGTCGGCACCGCGCAGGCCGTGGTCAAGCGCGGCGGCGACAGCTGGTTCTTCATCACCGACGATTACGCCTTCGGCCATTCGCTCGAGCGCGATGCCTCGGCGGTCGTCGCCGCCAATGGCGGCAAGGTGCTGGGCGCGGTGCGGCCGCCATTCGCAACCCCTGACCTCTCCTCCTTCGTGCTGCAGGCGCAGGCCTCCAAGGCCAAGATCATCGGCATCGCCGCCGGCCCCCCCAACAACATGAACGAGATCAAGACCGCCGCCGAATTCGGCGTCTACAAGGGTGGCCAGCAGATGGCGGCGCTGCTCGCGCTGATCACCGACATCCACTCGCTGGGATTGCCGGCGGCGCAGGGCCTGTTGCTGACGACGTCGTTCTACTGGGACATGGACGACAAGACCCGCGAATGGTCGAAGCGATATTTCGCCAAGATGAACCGGATGCCGACGATGTGGCAGGCCGGCGTCTACTCCTCGGTGATGTCTTATCTCAACGCCATCAAGGAGGCCGGCACCGACGATCCCCTGAAAGTGGCGGCGAAGATGCGCGAGAAGCCGATCGAGGATTTCTTCGCCCGCAACGGCAGACTGCGCGACGACAATCTGATGGTGCACGACCTGATGCTGGTGCAGGTCAAGACCCCGGACGAGAGCAAATATCCGTGGGACTACTACAAGATCCTGGCCAGGATCCCCGGCGACGAGGCGTTCGGGCCGCCCGATCCGGCGTGTCCGCTGGTAAAGAAGTAGCTTCACTGTCGTCCCGGACAAGTTAGCTCCCTCCCGGCAGCGCTCTTGCGCTGTCCGGTGCGAACGCGATCCGGGACGACGTGGAGAGTGGGATTCGAATTTCAAACAGCCGGCACGCGAAATTGAGACCGTCATTGCGAGCGAAGCGAAGCAATCCATCGCGCCGCGAAAGAGAAGGCTGATTGCTTCGTCGCGAGTGCTCCTCGCAATGACGGCGAATGCAAACACACCTTCGCGCTCGCAGGCGTCGCGCGCGCCCCTGAGGTGATGCAATTCGTGTCCCTCTCAAACGAAGAGGGCGCGGGGAATGCTGGGTGCCCGATGCACCCGCAGCCTGGTGCGCGTTGGGGTAGTTGAGTATGCGCACCAGTACACCTTGCGCATGATCGAACTGCTCAACCGCCACGGTGCAAAGCACTACATCAAGAAAGAATTGCAGCCGTACCTGCCAGCGGGCTATCCGAACCCACTGCGGATAGTGCAACACCATTAGTTATCGGATGTGACATGATCGCCCCGCCACCCTCCGCAAACTATCTTGCCATGATCCAACACGATGCAGCACGACCATGGCATCACCATCATCATCATCACGCCAAACCACGTTCAGCAACTGCCTTTCGACAAAACTCCGTTTCAAAATCTCGATCGCGTGCGGTGCGGCAGATGTCGCCGCGCGATACGCGATCTTAAACAACACGTCGGTGTAATCGTACAAATCAGGCGCGGATACTGTGCCCCTGGCACCGTGGTCGCCGGTATTCGTTGCAGCGATTGTCCGCCAGTAGCGGTCAATGCGTCATCCATTGCGAGGCCATCAGAGATCGTGTCTACCAAGACCCGACAGAAATGAAAGCGAGAGCAACCAAGGCCCCGCAAGAAAGTATGACTATTGGGACGATATATTTTTCGAGCAAAATCATCCTCAGCCTCCCGAGCGATTAGATCGGAACGTCTTTGGTATAGCTGCCGAGTGCCGGAATACGGTGATCTGTTATGAGTCAGTGCTTCTTCATAAGAAATCGCGATAGCTTTCGAATCGTTCTGAGAATGATCGATGTATTAAGGTGCGTGATTATGTGAACTGCAGAATTGCGGCTGATCGCAAAAATCATAATGATTTGATCCAAGGCAAGCCCCCTTATATCCCCAGCGGATCAAGATATGATTTTGCTGAGTCGTAAAATACAGATGGGCTGACCTAACCCCGATAATTTTCTTGTTCCGGCCGCGAGACCTTAAATTGCGATTGGCCGATGTGACGTGAATGTTCGAGATGTGCCGCGTCGAAATGGACCCCAAGCAAGCGTAGCCCGGGTGAGCGGGTAGCAGCCCCATACCAAGATCCAATCCATGCTTTATAACTTGGAACTCCCCGAGACCAAGCCTGCGCATCGGCTAGCAAACGTAGGCTGCACGGCAGCCTGAATTGTTTACGCACTGCACGACGGAGTTACGGGAGTTACGGTGACAGTGCATTTAACTCCGAGCACCCGGGTCCGAAAACCATTTGATCAACTGACCGCTCACCGCGCCAAACGGAATTGTTGGGCATCGCTCCCACATCCCGCGCCCTGCCCGAAGGCCAATCCGCGCATGCAAGCCATGCAGCAATTGCCCGTCGCGTTAATCTGCCGCGGGGCGCTGGATTGCCGGACCACTCAAATCAGGGGCATCGCGCATCCCGCTGGTGCCAGGTTCGTTTGCGTCTTACAGATTGCGCGATATTGCAGGTGATTTGCCCGACGTGTCAAAATGTCGTCGCGGCATCGCGCAGGCTGGCGACCCAAAGCTACTTTGCATGGGGTTGTTTTCGATATTTTGGGTACGAGAGCGGCGCAGGCCATGCGGCTGGCTTGCCGGGCCGGAGCTCGGGGCCGCGCCCGCCTCAGCCCAAGTGAGATTCGAAGTCAGCTTAGGCGCGGCGAAGGCCTAACCCGCCTCTTCGCCACCGGAGAATGGCGGGACGGGGTCGCATCACCTGTCGTGCGGGTAGATGGCGGATTACGCTTCGCTCCAATCCGCCCTACGGGCTGCGGGCTACATCAACGCGTACGTGACATTGATACTCGCACCGACGGCTATGCTGCCGGGCGAAATCGCGCCAAGCTGATCTTCTGAATCGATCGGAATGTAGGACGGAACATGTCCACCGGATTGACGGTTGGGGTCGAAATAGGCCTCGGATAGGCGCACAAGCGGCCCAAGCTCGACCCCTGCTCCTCCGGCAAGCGCCAAAGCCTTTTCCCGGGCCGCGGAAAGCGCCATCAGTCGCACGCGGTCCCTGGTCTCCTTGAACCGGCTCGTCGTATATTCCGTGGAGACGAGCTGGTTGGCTCCGGCCTCCAGCACACCGACAATCAGCGGCTCAATGGCCGTCAATTCCCTCACCAAGAGGGTTAAGTTGATTCGGGCGCTAAATCTGGAGATCGGTTCGATTTCTCCGCTGCGATTCGCGACCTGGCCGAGAAACACACTCGATGAGCGGAGTTCAACCTGGTCGAAGCCGGCAGCGAAGCGTCGAAGCTTGGCTGTGGCATCGTGCGCCTTGCGATATGCCGCTCTGGGATCGGCGTCTGTGTGGATAACGGCCAGCGACACTATGGCAGTGTCGGGCTCGACCCTCAGGACGGCAGTTGCAGTCACTGCGAGTTCTCGGCTCTCTGTTGTCATGCGTTTGTCCTAGTGCGTAGGATGGGTTGAGCCTTCGCGAAACCCATCCATCTGCGCGATCGGCAATTGATGGGTATCGCTTCGAGGCTTGGCAAACTCTTGCCAGCCTCTTCGCTCCACCCATCCTACCCACTGCCGTTCGCCACTCACTATTCGCATCACTTCACCACCCCGATCTCGCGAAAATATTTCAGCACCCCCGGATGGATCAGCTCCGGCCTCAGTGCGGCGGCGACCGTGTTCGCGGCCGTGGTCTCGCAGGCCTGCGGCAGCCTGCTGCAGAGCGCGGCTTCCGCGCCGTGCAGCGTCTTCGCCAGGTGATAGGCGACCTCGTCCGGAAGATTGTCGCGCGCCAGGATAAAACTCCATGACCCGACCGATGCAATCGGCGCGGTCTGGTTGGGATAGCTGCCGGCCGGCACCGTCAGCGGCTTGAGAAATGCGTGCCTGGTCCTGATCCGAGCGATCTCGTCCGCATCCGGCGCGATGAAACGCGCGCCGCCGGGGCTTGCGGCGACAGCGGCGAAGCCGGGCCAGCCGATGCCGGCGCCCCACAGCGCTGCGACCCGTCCGTCAAGCACCATCTCGGGGCCGTCGCCGGCGCGATCGAGATAGATCGATTGAAAATCATCATCCTGCTTCAGCCCGAGGCCGTCGAGCACGTAACGCGAGAGAATCGGCAGACCCGATCCTTTGGCACCGAACGCAACCCGTTGGCCTGCGAGATCGCGAATGGTTTGGTAGGGGCTGTCGGCCCGCACCACGAACATCCCCGGGCTCGAATACATCGCGGTCAGGATCTTCAGCTGCGTTGCGGGACGCCCGATGCCCATGAAGGCCTCGTAGACGGGCTCGCCGGCCACCAGCGCGATGTCGAGTTGAGCGTTTTCCAGCAGCGGAATGTTCTCGTTGCTGCCTTTGGTGTTGCGCGGCGTGATCACAAGCGTCGGATCGGCTGCGTTCATGATCTCCGCAAACGCATTGCCATAGAGCGGGAAGCCGCCGCCGGGCGTGGCGGTTCCCAGGCTGATCGGTGTGTTTGAAATGGTCTTGCTCCCCTCTTGTGCTGCAGCGCCGGCGGCCAGCAGCATGGCGGCGGCGCAGAAAATTCCAGCGAGTTTCATTGTTGGCTCCCGACCGCAGCGCGACAGGCGGCGGTGCGCGATCATGACCGGCGCGAAGCCGTAGGCAAGCCCCGGATTTTGTGGAAGCATAAGCATGATCCGGAAAAGTGGGTACCGGTTTTCCGAAAAGATCATGCTCAAGAATAAACGCCAACGACAAAAACGCGTGACGGGGAGCGGCCATGATGAAATTTCTGCGCGCTGCGTCATTCGGGGCGATCTGCCTTGTCAGCCTTACGGCGGCAAGCGTGCCGTCATCGGCCGCGGATTATCCTGACCATCCGGTGCGCTGGCTGATCGGGTTTGCGCCCGGCGGCCCGGTCGATACCATCGCCCGCATCATGAGCCAATGGCTGTCGGAGCATTTCGGCCAGCAATTCGTGGTGGAGAACCGCGCCGGTTCCGGCGGCAATATCGCGACCGCCGCCGCGATCAGCGCGCCGCCGGACGGCTATACGCTGCTGTTCAGCGGCGCCAACAACGCGATCTCGGCCTCGCTCTACAAGCATCTCACCTTCGATTTCATCCGCGACACCGTGCCGGTCGCGAGCTTCATGCAGGTGCCCAACATGCTGGTGGTCGCCAACGCCATGCCGGTGACGACGGTCCAGGAGCTGATCGACTATTGCAGGGCCAACCCGGGCAAGGTGTCGTTTGCCTCCTCCGGCTACGGCACCTCGGTGCACATGTCGGCCGAACTGTTCAAGGCAATGACCAAATGCGACATGGTGCACGTGCCCTATCGCGGCTCGGCGGTCGCCTTTCCCGACGTCATCTCCAACAAGGTGCAGCTGATCTTCGACAACCTTCCTACCGCGCAGGAGCAGGCGCGCGGCGGCAACGTGCGCGCGCTCGGCGTCACCTCGCCGCAGCGCTGGCCGAGCGTCCCCGACGTGCCCGCCATCGCCGAGACCGTGCCCGGTTATGAGGCCAGCACCTTCTACGGCATCTCGGCGCCGAAGGGCACGCCGCCGGAGATCGTCGAGATCCTGAACAAGGCGGTCAACGAGGCCTTGAGCGATCCGAAGCTGGTGGCGCGGCTGGCCCTGCTCGGCGGCGTGCCGAAGCCGTTATCCCCTGAAGGATACGGCCAACTGATGGCCGCGGAGACGGAGAAATGGCGCAAGGTGGTCGCATTCGCCGGCGTGTCGGTGGATTAGATTTTCTAGAAGCGTGGACAAAATGCAACGAAAGCAAAACGGCCGAGGCCCCATGATCGGATTGTTGCGCGCGACGCTGTTCAGCCTCGCCTGTGTTTTCGTCCTCGGTGCGCAGCCCGCCTGCGCGGCCGATTATCCGAACCGCCCGGTACGCTGGCTGATCGGCTTCTCCGCCGGCGGCCCGGTCGATATCGTGGCGCGTATCATGAGCCAGTGGCTGTCGGACCGTCTCGGCCAGCAATTCGTGGTGGAGAACCGCACCGGCTCCGGCGGCAACATCGCGGCCGCCGCCGCGATCAGTGCGCCGCCGGACGGCTACACGCTGCTGTTCGTCGCGCCCAACAACGCGATCTCGACCTCGCTCTACAAGCATCTCGCCTTCGACTTCATCCGCGACACCGTGCCGGTGGCGAGCATCATGCAGCTGACCAACATGCTGGTGGTCGCCAACGCCTTGCCGGTGCAGACCGTCCAGGAGCTGATCGACTACTGCAGGGCCAATCCCGGCAAGATGTCCTATGCCTCCTCCGGCTACGGCACCTCGGTGCACATGTCGGCCGAACTGTTCAAGGCGATGACCAAGTGCGACATGGTGCACGTGCCCTATCGCGGCTCGGCGATCGCGTTTCCCGACATCATCTCCAACAAGGTGCAGCTGATCTTCGACAATCTTCCGACCGCGCTGGAGCAGTCGCGCGGCGGCACCGTGCGCGCGCTCGGCGTCACCTCGCCACAACGCTGGCCGAGCGTGCCTGACGTGCCCGCCATTGCCGAGACCGTGCCGGGCTTCGAATCGGTCGGCTTCTACGGCATCTCGGCGCCGAAGGGCACGCCGCCCGAGATCGTCGACGTCCTGAACAAGGCGGTCAACGAGGCGCTGAAGGATCCGAAGCTGGTGGCGCGGCTGGCCGAGATCGGCGGCATCCCCAAGCCGATGACGCCCACGGAATTCGGCAGACTGATCGCCGACGAGACCGAGAAATGGCGCAAGGTGGTGGAGTTCGCCGGCGTCTCGGTGGACTGAGGGATTGAACGACGTTGCTACAAACGTTCGTAGATGGAATTGAGGATGGTGGTGGTGGTGTCGATGACGCGTAATGTCTGCTGCATCTTGCCCGATGCCAGAGGCAGATTTGCACACCGGTCCGATAGTTGAGCCAATCGCTTTCGCTCGTCGGTCAGGATCGTGTTCGACTTCTCTATTGCAAACTTCACAAGCCCCTTCATGGGACTGTTCTCGCCAAAGTCAGTCATCTCTTTTTCAATCGTGATCAAATATTCATAGCTCGAAAGCTCGTCGGAGATCTGCATCAATTCCCGGATCGTCGACTTGACACAATCCGCATCGCCGCCCGAAATGTCCGGCCGCTTCGATGTTTCAACGAGATCCACCAGCAGGCTCTGAAACAAGGGTTTGAGCGCTTCGACTCGCTTGACATCGTTCTCGGTGAGAACGCCGCTACGCGACGCATTCGTAGCCATCAAGAAAAACGCGAATCCCAGGGCTGCGGTTCTCGTTGCAGCACCCGTTCGCCGGCGACGCGCGTCCTTGCCAGAATCCGCGACGGGCTGAATTCGTTCGCTGAAAGCCGCGGTTCGCCCGACAACAAAGCGCGCTAGATTCCTGACGCCAGCCGCGGCCATTCTGGACTGCCCTGAGAGATGATGGTTCACAGCATAGTCCTGCCGATTTGGTTTCGCCAGGGAGTCCGAAACAACAGGCTCCTTGCCAAGCGTACACAAGCAGACCGAACCCCCGCTCGGCAATTCCTGTTCGAGTCCCCTTCGGTTGTTCGGCGTTGTCTCTTACGTATTGTCCGGCGGCAAGAGCGGTGGCGAACTTCGCATTCCAGCCAGGGGGGTCAGCTAACGGATCGTGATTAGCGGCGGTCAGCCTGCCTTCACATGGTGATCTTGCCGCTATTGATGTGCTTCCCAGTGACGCACGCCGTGAACAGGCCATTGCGACCGCCCGACACCCTCGACAGGTCTTCTTCGCTGAGTTCGGTCTTGAGACTATCGTACGAGCCTTCGGCGCGTCGATCCTTGTTTGCCAACTCGGTTTTGCTGATGTTCATGGTGTAATCCTCCCGTTTCAAGCTGCAGTCGTACGGGTTCTGCGTTCCGCCGGATGTGACGCAAGTCACATTGTTGGCCACAGGCTTCAGGGTGCACGGAGCCGCGATCGGTTTCCGCTCCCGCATCCACAGCGGGCGTCTGCAGGTGCTGCAAGTGCTTGATCAAGGGCAAAGCCCTGGCGCGAGACGCATAAATTCTTGCAAACACAACCACCCGACCGCACAGTGCTGTTCGTCGCAAGTTCGCCAAGCCTCGTCTACCCGCATGAGCACCGCGCTCCATCGCAATCCGTTCCATGTGTTGGGCGCGACGCCGCAGGACAGCGGCACTCGCCTGCTCGGGCTTGCCGAAGAGATGGCACTGATCGCGGACCCGGAGGCATGCCAGAAGGCGTGCACCCTGCTGATGAACCCGCGCGCCCGCCTGGCCGCGGAGCTCGGTTGGTTCCCGGGGGTCGCGCCGCGCGCGGCAATGCTTGCGCTGGAGTGGCTCGATCGCGCCACTGTGACGGCCTTCGGCGACGCGCTACCGCCTCTCGCCCGCGCCAATCTGACTGCCGCCGACATCGAGCGCACGGCTGATGCACCGGATCGCGCCGACGCGGTCCGCCACATCGTCGATCTGGCGTTTACGGTCGAGGGGATCGACCTGCAGACGCTGCTGCGCCAGCTCAACGCGGATCGATGGGTCGCCGGAGTGCCGCTGGTGCCTGATGCCGATGCGATCGCTGGCGAGCTCGAAACGCAAAGGCGCTACTACAAGCGTGTCGTCCGCGATATGCTGGACAAGCTGCCGACCCGCGAGATGATCGAGGTCATGTCCGAGGCGGTCGACCGCTGCACCGAGGCAGGAACGCGGCGCGCGCCCCGCCTCGCACAGGACCTTGGCGATACCTACGAGCTGGAGGCGCAGGCATTTGTCGCGGGCGAAGCGGCGAACATCGACCGCCTGATCGCGCGTGCACGGGCTGAGGCCTTGCAGGGCAAGGCCCAGCTGTTGCATACGATCGAGACCCTGAACAGGGTAGCGGCCAACTGGACGCTGGTGATCAAGCCGATGCAGGTGCTGCAGCGCGCCAGCGGGATCGACCATGCGGCGAGCGGCGCTGTCGCGGCGCGCATGCGGAATCTGGCGATCTGGTTGCACGACGAGCGGCGCATGACGGAAGCGGCGTACCGGATCATCGTCTTCCTGCGCCGCGAGTTCGACGCGCTCATCGGGCTGACCGCACAGCTCGACGAGGACGCTTCGCGGATGGCAACGCCTTCGGGCGCGCCGTCAGCTACTGCGCCGACATCGGCTTGATATCCCGCCAGCGGATGGATGTCGCGGTTTAAGGCCGCCCCGCGTTAATGCCACGCCGCGATCTGAGCTTTCGCCTCCGTCGCCAGAGCAGCGCGGAGCAACTCGACCCGCCGTTGCGCTACCTCCATATCTGTGCCTCGATAGTGGTAGCTGAGGCAGCGCAGATCATAGTCGTCAACGAGGCCGTTGAACCCTGAGACCTGCGCGGCGGACTTGAGATCGACGATCGGCTCGATGGTGTCCAGACGGATCTTCTGCGCCAGGCAGTAAAGGATCTGCGAAGCAGACAAAGTGAGGTCGGTGCCTGGCGGCGGTTTCACTTCGCTGATGGATGACAGACCCGACGCCGGCGGTGCAGCAAACGATGGCGCGGCCAGCGCAGCGGGCGAACCGGGCTGTTGTTGCAGCGACGACGGAGGGAATGTCGGCGTAGCGAAGTTCAGCGGCGTGAAGTTCTCCTGAGTGAGCTGCGGTATCGGCCCGATCGGTGCGACGTGCGTAACCGGCTGCGTCAGGAACCTCGTCACTGCTAGCAGCGCGAGCCCGAGCCCCACTCCGAGCCCAACCCCTTCCCGGCGCCGCTTGGCGGGTGCAAGGTTCGGGACCGTCGAGACCAGCGTGGCGAGCCCGGCAAAGCCCATCGCGGGTCGATTGGCAGTGGCGCGTGCGTCCATGATGCTTGCCTCAGATAAAGCCGATGCGAGACTTCGATAGCGCGGGATCGCGTGCCGCGGCGGCGCTCAAAGCCTCCTGCAGGCTCGCATTGTCGATCGTGGCGAGCCTCGCCTTGGCAGCGAGCCGGGCGCCCTCGCGCAACACGAAGGCCGCATCCGAAAGCGGCCGCCCGGCCAGCCGTCGTGCCAGTCCATCGACGTCGATATCGTCGCCGGCGGGCAGATCGGCGAGCATCGCGACCAGCAGCGCACGGACCTCCTCTTCACCCGCGTAGCCCACGTTGAGAACATGATCGAAGCGTCCGCGCCGCAGGAACGCGGCATCGATCATGTCGAGCCGGTTGGTCATGGCAATCACCAGCACGCCGGCGGCGATCGCCTCGGGAATGCGCCGCAGGAATTCCGCCACTTCCTCGACGCGATGTTGCCCCGACAGGCCGGCCTCTCGCGTGGCAAGGAAGGCCTCCATCTCATCGACGATGACCACGGAGGGGGCCTTGGCGATGGCATCACGGAACAGCTTGCCGACCTTGCGGCTGGTTTCATGAATGTAGGGGCTGCCGATCGAGGAGGCATCGATCGCAAAGCTCGGCCAGCCCAGGAACGCCACCAGTTGCTCGACTGCAAAGGTCTTGCCGCACCCCGGAGGTCCTTCCAGCACGATGGCTCCGGGGTTGCCGATCCCGAGCGCCTTGTAGCGTTCGAGGTTCTGCACCACGTCGACGACGTGGTCGTTGAAGAAAGCCTCGAGCGCCGGGCGGCCCGGCAGGGTAAACCGGCCGCTCGCCGCGCCGTGCCCGTGCGCACCGGCGCGCGATGCCGCGCCGTCCGTCAATCCCGCCGTCCTGACCACCTCTTCGAGTTGGGCCGGTGGCAGCCTCGTGCCTTGAAGACCCGTCACCGGAACGGCCGAGACGCGCAGCCCGCCGGTGAGCCACGCCCCCAGAACCATCGCGTCGTCCATCGCCTCGCCCGTCCACGAGGTGGGCAGCAGGCGCGACAGCCTTTCCACATAGATGGCGTCGTGCAGCGCGGCCTGCGCATCGCGCTCCCTGGTTGCCCGCAACGCGGCTGCAAACGCCAGCGCCTGGCGCAGGTCGCGCGGCGCCCGACATTTGTCCGCCGGCGCCAGCACGTAGCTCGCGCTGCAGGTCAGCCCGGCCAGTTCCAGATCGCCGAACCGGAAAGCGACCAAGGCGGAGCGCGCGACGATGCCGGCGTCCGCCCACCTGTCGGCCAGGCTGTTGCGGACAATGAGCGCGCGTCCGCCCTCCTTCGTCGCGAACACCTGCCAATCCGTCCCGCTCCACAGCACGCCGGCCAGATGCCCGACCGGTGTCACCGCAAAGCCGACCGGGAGCCACGCATCGGACATCTCAGCCTCGCGCGATATTGGAAACGGTGAGCAGATCATCGGCCTCCGTCGACGAAAGCCGGTTCCGCTCCATCTCGCCAAGCACGTGGCGCAAGCGGTCGGCGTCGCCACCCGCAAGCGCGCTGCGGCCCTCCGCTGCCAGCCTGGCATGCGTGTCCGCGTCCGCGAACAGGTGTGGCGTGTCGCTGCACCACTTGAACCGGTCGACGACGAACCAGTCCTGCCGGAACAGAATGGCCCAATTCTTTCCCTTGAGCTGGCTGGCAAGGGATTCGAATTCCGGCCGCGGATCGTCGATGGCGCGGTCGGCGCTCTTGGCCAGCATGTCGAAGGACGTCTCCTCCGAGGGTTTTGCAAACCGGCGCACGGCATTATCGAAGTACTGCACGATGAGATCGAGCTCGGCCCGTCGCATCACCTTCAGATTCGCCCGGCGGGCCCGGGCCAAAAGTTCCTTGGCCTTGTCGACATCGTCCATGGCCTGTTTCGTCGTCTCCGGATTGGCCTCGTCGAGCGCGATCGACATGGCGCGGTCGAGCCGCGCGCGCGCGGCCGCGAGCGTCGGATCCGACACGCGGCGTTCCAGCTCGGCCAGCTTCCGGCTGGTCTGCGCAGCCTCGTCACGCACGCGCCGGGCCGCATTGGTGTAATCGACGGCGCCCTCGCTGCGGGAGTAGAAGTTCTTGTTGCGCTGAAAGGAGGCGCCGATGCTCGGCACCGACACGTCGAGTACGATGTTGCCGGAATCGAGGATTTCATACTCGCACAACAGGTCGGCGCCGACCGCGATGACGCCATCGGAAAAGTCGTCGCCGGTGATCTTGAACAGGCCGACGAACCGGTTGTCGGACACTGGGCTTGCGATCTCGCCCTCGCGGATCACGAAGTTCAGCGCTGCGGACGATCCGGCGCGCAGCGACTCCATGGCCGTGAATCGCCTGTGCCCGGAGACCGGAAGCGGGTCGCCCTTCCTGACCAGGTGCTCGAGCACGACCGCCCCGCCGACCTTGTCGCGCGCCTCGATGCCGAGCGAATGCGACGCCGGAATCGCATCCACGGTCGCGGCGGTGCGGGAAATCTCGATCCGGTCATTGGTCAGAGCCATCGGGCCGCCGGCCGGATCGAAAACGAACACCTTGAACGCGTTCTGACCGGGCTTCGGCAACGGGACCTCCATCACGGCCCCGTCGCGCAGCTCCTGTCTGCCGGAGGACCAGCCGGTGTCGAGGCTGTCGATCTGGAAGCCACAGCCGGGCAGCGGCGATGCGCCCAACCGCAGCGCCACCTTTGCCCTGGTGTCCGGCGTCCGCGCCACGTGGTTCAGCTTGATGTCCATCGGTCCGCCGGCACTGACGCTGCCGCGGACGCTCTTGCGCGCGCGGTTGTGCGTGCTCCAGTCGATGGATTCGGCGAACACCGCTGCGCCTTCCGCGACCGCGGTCATCGGATTGACCTCGGTCGAGGCAGCCACGCCAAGCGCGCTTGCGATCCTCTCACGCAGCGGCTTGTACTGGCTCGGTCCGCCGACGAACACGATGTGGGCGAGGTCGCGCGCGGTGACGCCGGCCTTCTCGATCGCGTCGCGGGCAGCTTCGACCGCTTCACGGACCTTGTCTTCCATCAGGCGGTCCAGCGCCGAACGGGTGACCGGGCAGTCCAGGTAGATCTCGCGGCCGCCGCGGTCGCGGACCCCGAGGTCCTGCTCCGACGCCGCGATGATCGCCTCCTCGCGGCTCGACAAGTCGATCTTGGCGCGTTCGGCGGCATATTCGGCCATGCGGCGCAGGCGAGCGAAGGCGGGCTGCGCGGCAAAGTCATCGGGCAGCTGGAACTGATCCGACAGCCACGGCCACACCACATGGTCGACAAGCAGGCGGTCGAAGTCACGTCCGCCGCACATGGCTACCCCGCCCTGGCCAAGCACGCTGACGCGGCCGCCGAGACTCTGCGCGACGGCAACGTCCAGCGTGCCGCCACCGATGTCAAAGACGAGGAAGATGCCGTCCGCGCGCCGCTTGTGCATGACGCTCATGACCGCCGCGACCGGCTCCTGCATCAGCGCGACCTTGCCGATGCCGGCCACCTGGGCCGCCTCCATGGTGGCGTCCTTCTGCATCTGGTTGAAGGCGGCCGGGACTGTGATGACGGTGCCGATATCCGGATCGTTGCGGATCTGTTCGGGCAGGTAGCCGAACAGGGCCTTGAGGATCTCGGCCGAGCATTGCTCGGGCGTCATGACAAGGTCGACAGCGCTGAGCGTGACAGGGGTCGCGCTCCCCATCATTCGCTTGAACTCCTTGGCGACATTGTCGGGAGCCCGCGCCGCATAGTCGTAGGCGCGCTGCCCGACAAAGCGGTTGCCGCGGCGATCGACGAAGATCGCCGACGGCGTCACGTCGGTCTGTTCCGGGCTCTTGTAGAGCAGGACCTGCGCGCCGTCGTAGCTGCAGATCGCGCTGTTGGTGGTGCCGAGATCGATGCCGACATGGTGGGTCATTGGTCGGCCTTTCGCACCAGCACGGTGCCCGGGCGCAACAGGCCGGCGGCGCTCATCACGATCGGCTCGATCATCTGATCGACGACGAGATCGTCGTCGGGGCCGAACTCGGCTATGTTGACCGCGCGGGCGGCAGTGCCGGTGATGTAGGGCTCGCCCTCGAGCGTCACGAAGCGAAGCCCGGCGGCGGCGAGGCATTCTTCCAGCCGGCGCACGAAATAACGGTGCTGGCTGGCAAAACGGGCCGCCTGCTCGGCCTCGAGCTGGGCCAGTGCGCGCAGGAACAGCCGCTCGAAACGCCAGCTTTCCAGCGCAAGGTTGAGCAACGGTGCGTCGGATGATCGCGTCGCCTCTCCCATCGTGGCTTCCGTCGGCTCCCTTCGCACGAGGCGGTTCGACCTCCACAGCGCTTTCAGCTCACATAAGGTGACGGGCCGAGCGGCGGTAGCCGGGAAGCGTCGGGTACAGTACGTCTCCCCACTGTCACCATGCGCCGCCGCGCTTGGAAACGGCACTCAAATATTGATACAAGACAGACACCAGGATGCAAGTGGCCCCTCACCAATCGTGCGTTGTTGACAGCGTGAGCCGTCCCGGCGGCTGCGATCGCGGTCTTCGACGCCTGCATTCTTTATCCTTCTTGGGGGCTGCCTCAGACCGTCTTCGATTGGGGGGTCGGACGCCACACCATGCGCTGGTGAAGTCCATCCGACTCGTCCTCGACCTGGAAGCCCAGCTTGCGATAGAGCGATTGCGCAGGTGCGTTGAGGACGACGACGTGCAGATCGATGCCGGCTGCGCCCGCGTCCAGCGCCGAGCGCTGGGCCCACTGCAACAGCGTCGAGCCCAATCCCTGTCCGCGCGCTTCGGGCAGGAAGCCGATGTCGACGACCCGCCAGAGCGCCGTCGAGCGGTCCAGGTAGAAGCGCCCCAAGGGTGACATCACACCCGATCGGTCCGCGCGCTCGACGATCCAGAAATCGGCGGCGGGGAAATGGGTGACCAAGTGATGGTGCTGCAGGCGGAACTGATCGTTCAGCAAGGCGTCCTTGTGCGCCTGCGGCCATGCAACGCGCGCCATCTCCCCGGCCCGAAAGCTCGCAAACAGACGCTGCAGGAACGCCCAGTCCGCATCGGTTGGAGGGCGCAACGACAGTCCGGGCGCGCCAAGATCGTCGTCGCGAGGCGGTTGTGCCGCCCGGGGTGGCGGAAATGTCGTCTTGATGGTCAATGGTTCTGCTGCCTATCTTCTGCGAAGCTCGTGGTGATCCGCTGCGGCACTCACCTTACAATCCTTCCAGCGGCTTCGTTCGTCTGGATCGTCTTCTTCATGCCGTCGAGGGGAGACTGTAGGGCCAGTGGTTGATCGACGCGAGAACGAGCAAGAGGTCAAGCGGATGAATGGCTCGCCCGCCGCCGACACAGAAGCAAGCGGACGCGATCCCGATTCGAAGCACGGGATGGCCCGCGGCTCGCCGGGCGAGGTGTTTCGGGTTTTTCTCAAGCTCGGCGTGACATCGTTCGGCGGGCCGATCGCTCATCTCGGTTATTACCGCGATGAATTGGTGGTGCGGCGTCAATGGCTGGACGAGACGGCCTATGCCGATCTGGTCGCGCTGTGCCAGTTCCTTCCAGGGCCGGCCTCCAGTCAGGTCGGCTTCTGCCTCGGCATTCTGCGCGGCAATGGCCTGTTGGGAGGCCTTGCCGCCTGGTTTGCCTTCACGATGCCCTCGGCCCTGATCCTGTTCGCCTTTGCGATGACCGCGGCCGCCTTCACCGGGCCGGTTGCCGAAGGTTTCCTGCATGGCCTCAAGCTCGTCGCCGTCGCGGTCGTCGCCCAGGCGATCTGGGGCATGACGCGAACCCTGACGCCCGACCGTGCCCGCGCCGGCATCGCACTGGCCGCGGTCGCGATCGTTGCGGTCTTCGCCGGTTCGTTGGCGCAGGTCGCGGCGATCGCGCTCGGCGCGTGCGCGGGCCTCTGGCTTTGCCGGGGCGAGGTTGCGCCGCCTTCCGGACATCTGAATTTTCCCGTCACCCGGTCGGCCGGTGTCATCGCGCTGACGTTGTTCGCCGCGCTTCTCCTGATCGCTCCCCTCGTCGCCACCGCGACCAACGCGCGCGCGCTCGCGTTGTTCGATGCCTTCTACCGTTCCGGGGCATTGGTGTTTGGCGGCGGTCACGTGGTGCTGCCGCTGCTTCAGGCGCAAGTGGTTGCGCCGGGCTGGGTCAGCAACGAGACATTTCTCGCCGGCTACGGGCTCGCGCAGGCCGTGCCGGGACCGCTCTTCACGTTTGCCGCCTATCTTGGGGCGGTGATGGACGCGCCGCCGAACGGTCTCGCCGGTGCAGCCATTGCGCTGGCAGCGCTCCTGCTTCCGGGCATGCTGCTGGTCTACGGCATGTTGCCGTTCTGGGATGCGCTGCGCACCCGCGCCGCCGCCCAAGCCGCGATGCGCGGCACCAACGCAGCCGTGGTCGGCATTCTCGGCAGCGCGCTCTATAACCCGGTGTGGACCAGCGCGGTGCTGACGCCGCGGGATTTTGTGCTGGCGCTCGCGGGCTTCCTGCTGCTCGCGGTCTGGAAGCTGGCGCCATGGATCGTGGTCGTGCTGCTGGCCGCCGCCGGCGCCCTGTCGGGTTGGGCGTGACCGCGACCAATCCGCAAAGCGAGACGACATGATGGCGCGGGAAGCGATGTGCCGGAATGAGCTTCCGCAACGGCAAACGCGGCATTGCCGGATCGCCGGTCACCCTGTAAACGGAGCCGGCACCGTTGCCCGGCGGCCCTCTCCGCCAGCCCGCGGCGGGGCCTGTAGCTCAATGGTTAGAGCCGGCCGCTCATAACGGTCTGGTTGCAGGTTCGAGTCCTGCCGGGCCCACCAGCCTTCGCTTGCGAAGCCAGCGAAGGCTGCCGCGCCGGAGCCCAACGGGCGCAGGCGGGCGCTTCCGCAAGCTACGGCCCGGCAAGCCATCCGCTTCGCCCTTCAGGCTACGCGCAGCCAAACAGCGTTTCCCGACAGAAAGGTGACCCGCGGCTCCGGACGCAAAACGGGTGGTCCGGGCGCCAAAAATGCGTGATCGATATCGTCGGGACGGGAATCGGCAATTGAGGCTCAGGACTTGACGAAGAACGCAATGACCGCGAAATCGCAAGCTGCATGTATTCGACCGGAGGCGACTGTCGAGGCTGATCCGCGCTGGGCGCGCGTGCTCGCGCGGGACCGTTCAGCTGACGGCAAATTCTGGTACTCGGTCGCGACGACAGGGGTCTATTGCCGGCCGTCGTGCCCATCGAGAGCGGCAAATCCAAGGAACGTCGGTTTTCACAATTCGCTGACTGAGGCGAAAGCGACCGGCTTTCGTCCGTGCAAGCGCTGCAATCCGGACGGTCCGTCAGCCGATATCGAGAACGCGGCCATCGTCGCAAGAGCGTGCCGCCTGATCGAACAGAGTGAGGAAGTTCCTTCATTGAAGGGGCTCGCGCAGGCAGCGAACCTGAGCACCAGCTATTTTCATCGCCTGTTCAAAAGTGTCACGGGCCTCACGCCGAAGGATTATGCCGAGGCCCATCAGGCTTCCCGCGTCCGCGACCGGCTCGCCAGGGGCCACAGCGTGACGAAAGCCATGTACGACGCGGGGTTCAACTCCAGCGGCCGCTTCTACGAAAACTCCCGGAACATGCTCGGCATGACGCCAACGCAATATCGCGCCGGAGGCGCCAACGAAGACATTCGCTTCGCGGTGGGGCAGTCTTCGCTCGGGGCCATATTGGTGGCGTCAAGCGACAAGGGTGTAGCGGCGATCCTGATCGGCGACGATCCGGATGAACTTGTGCGTGATCTTCAGGATCATTTTCCGAATGCGCGGCTGGTCGGCGGCGACAGGGAATATGAGTCCATGGTCGTTCGCGTCGTCGGCTTCGTCGAGACGCCGCAAATCGGTTTGAACCTTCCTCTCGACGTGCGCGGCACGGCTTTCCAGCGGCGCGTGTGGCAAGCCCTGCAGAATATCCCGACCGGGCAAACCTGCTCCTATTCGGAAATCGCGCGCAGCATTGACGCGCCGAAAGCCGTTCGGGCCGTCGCCCGCGCTTGCGCCGCCAACACCATCGCGGTTGCTATCCCCTGCCACCGGGTGGTGCGTCATGACGGCGCGCTGTCCGGTTATGCCTGGGGCGTCGAGCGCAAGCGTGAGCTGATCGCCCGCGAGTCGAAACAGGCGTAACGCAACAAAGCGACGCCAAATGGCGATCCTGCGTCGCGCGTCGACGACGCAGGATCGCAATCAAGCGTCATGCTATGCGCTTCTTGACCGCTCGATATCCACGCTTTTGTAGAGCGCCTCCGGTATTTGCGACAGGCGTGAATCCCGCGCCTGGCGAGCGGCGAGGCCGAAGAACTTCTGAAAGCTCATGATCAGCGGTCTCCATTTGTCGGGATCGATCTTGCTCGGATCGCCATCGGCAAGGATGGAGGGCTGCACAAAAACGCGCTGAATGCGCAATTCAAAAAGGATGCGGCGGCCACGGAAGGCCGGATCGTTTTCGGACATCTCGTAGGTGTGCTCGACGACAGCTTCCATCTGTATCGGGCACTCCCGGGCGCGCGGCGGATCGATGGTCTCCGACGCAATGGGGGTTAGCCCGGCCGTCCCGAACTTATCTTTCTCGAAGCGGTAGCCGCGTGCGACCTTGTGCGGCGGCAGGAGCTCCGATCCGGTTGTCAGGGCGATGCGGTCGACGGCATCGACCTGCTGTACCGACGGCAGATTGAGCGCGCACTGGTTGGTGCGAATGATGTTCGCGACCGTCTTCGACGACCGGTCAAGGCCGAGTACGGCGCGCCATCCGAGCCAGAACGCGGACGACATCGGCGCGAGATTTGGAGAGCCGTCCTCGTTGCACGTGCTGATCAGAACCACCGGCGTGCCGACATAAAGTATCGGTGGCTCGCTCCTTTGCAGCCCTGACGCCGCGGCAAACTCAGTATCCACTATCGTGTCCCTTCCTGGCGCGCTGCGACGCTGCGGTTTCGATGCCGAGCGCATTCCATTTCGTCGGCCGGCGTCGGACCTACTGGGCGAGACGGAGGTCGGCACTCCGCTTATTGCTTTTGAATTGAATTGACGTGCGCCGCATCGGCATGTTCCGCAGACCGGAGATTTGGATACCTCGGCAAGAAACGGAGCGTTGCTGCGATGTCGTTTGTCTAGCGTCTGCGCCGGAAGCTTGAGGCTTCCTGTGACGAACCGGAACAAACGGAAAGATCAAGACATGTCCAAGGAAGAAGACAACAAGGCGGTTGTCGGTCGCTGGTTCACCGAATTCTGGGGTAAGAGCGTCAACCTCAGTGTCGTCGACGAAATCGCAGCTCCTGACATGCTGCTAAAATACTCGCTGCACGAACCACGTCGCGGCCGTGACGACATCAAGGCGTTCATGACCGATTTCCGCGCCGCATTTCCCGACCTCAGCTTCTGGGGCACGGCCGGTCTGATCGCCGAAGGTGATTATGTGGTGGGTCAATGGGAAGGCGGCGGCACGCACACGGGCCCGGCCTTCGATGACTTCTTGGCGGGCAGACTGCCGCCTGCGACCGGCCGCAAGATGCACTTCACCGGAAACACGATCTTGAGGGTGGTCAACGGCAAGATCGTCGAGGAAGTCGGACTTGACGACGGCGTGACGGCACTGACTCAACTCGGCCTCCTTTGGACTCCTTCGATGCCTTCATGAGCGCACAATGCGACGCCCGTCGCGTGGAAAACATGAAGCGGCATTCGTCGGAGTGCCGCTTCATGATACGAGAAGATAATCGACTGCCACGCGATCCGAGCGGATGGCACCTGCCGGAGACTACTCTATGTCCTCGACCCTCATGTCAGGTTTCCCTTCGGCCGATGCTGATCAGGTGAGCCTGGCAAATTGGCGCATCGTTACAGCAAATGGGCATTTCAGCACGTACGCGAAATTGTGCCGTCAGCAGATATTCCCAACGCATCAAGCGACGTTTGGAAGCTGGTGTCCGAGCCGAAGGATTTCTCTTCGTTTCGCTTCGAGCACAGCGGCAGGCAGTACAGCATCAATCAATTCCTGAACAAAAGCGACGCCGACGGCCTGGTCATCTTGCACCGAGGCAAAGTCATTCTTGAGCATTACGACAATGGAATGACGTCGGATACGCCACACATTCTCATGTCTGTCTCGAAATCGCTGACGGCGATTGTCGCTGGCATCCTCTTTGAGCAGGGCAAGGTGGATCCAGGACAAAGGGTGGTTTCGATTATCCCCGAGCTAAAGGATTCGGTATATTCCGACGCGACCGTGCGCCACGTGCTTGATATGCGCGTCGGACTCGATTTCGATGAAGACTATCTCGCGACGTCCCGGGCCGATCGTCGAATACCGCAAGTCCACGAATTGGAATCCTTTCGGGAGCGCTCGAGCACCGCCGCAATGCCGCGCGCCGTGCACGCCTGCAGGAAGGCCGCAGAATCATCGGTCCAAGTGGCCTTGTCGAAATCCACGGCAAGGAACAAGCGAGTCGTGCTAACCGCTCACGGACCGCCGCGATTTCACGGTCGCGCTCCACAATCCCGAGTTGGGGCGTCAGGCTTCATCGCGATTCTCAGCGGTCAAAACCTCGTTCAACTCGCAAAGCGGGCCGAGAAGCACTTCCCGATCTTTAAGCACGCCCCCGCTCGCCGACTTGACCTGATCCAACGGCGATTTCCTACCGCACCAGTTTCGCACCAGAAACGACGTGAACGAAACGCAACGAACGCGATCGAAATCAAACAAAAATCCAGCAAAATCAACGAATCTGATCGATATTCTGCCGCTCATAACGGTCTGATTGCAGGTTCGAGTCCTGCCGGGCCCACCAATGAAATTTGATGCTGCTTACCAAATCCAATTTCGGGTCACCGCTCCAGAAACGCCACCCTTCGTCGCTCATTACCATACCCAAGCGGTTTGCAAACTAACGCTCGACGTCCGATCTGACCACGGCCATTCTTTCTCAATCGTACATTCGGCGGTCCTATCGCTTGAAACGGATGAACTGCGCTGCTCGCCTGCTCCCTGGTACGGTCATCAACGGTCGTCGGTGCTTCATACGAGATCGCTTTGCGCCGAGGGCCGCCGTTACCCGAAGGTAGCCAGGGTTTGTCGACGAGGAACGAACGCCGTGGGACGAGATCATCGGGCTTGCCGATATCACCGTCGAGTTACCCAGGAGCAGTTCACTACGTCTTGGCCAAACTAAGGTGATACCGGGTGTGACGCAGCTCTCCGGTCTTGGTCAATGCCCCCCTCTCGACAAGGTTCTGCAAATCTCTCGTCGCCGTCGCACGCGACGTTCCGGTGATGCTGATATAATTCTCTGCGCTCAAGCCGCCCTTGAAGCCGTCGATGCCCTCGCGGAATATCCGAGCGATGACTTTCTCCTGACGCTCGTTGAGCGCGCCGCGATGCTCCTGGTAGAATTTCGCCTTGTCGACGTAGAAATCCACGCGCCTGATGGTGTTGTTCTGGGCTTCCAGAATCGTGCTCGCAAAATATTCGAGCCAGCCGGTGATCTCAGTCTCTTTGTTATTGCGCTCCAATGAGGCATAGTAATCCTTGCGTTTCCGCTCAATCGTATAGGCGAGCGCAATCAGGCTGGGTTGACCGAGATTTTGCGCGAGGGATTTTTCCGCCAGCGCACGGCCTACGCGGCCGTTGCCGTCTTCGAACGGGTGAATACATACGAAATACAGATGGGCAATGCCGGCACGCGTCAGCGGCGACAACGGAGTCTTGCCTCCGGGGGCAGTATCGTTGAACCAAGTGACGAACTGCTCCATCTCGTCCGGCACGCGGCTGGACGGCGGAGCTTCGAAATGCACCGTGGGTTTATGGATCGGGCCCGAGACGACTTGCATTGCTTCGGCGTGCGTCCGGTAGCCGCCGATGACCTGGATCGATCTATCGCCGCTCAAAAGCATGCGGTGCCAGTCGAACATCGTCTTGTCGCGAAGTACGTCCGCAAAGTTGCGGTAGAGATTGACCATCATTTCCGCGATGCCGCGCTCAGCCGGTGGAATGCCCGGCTCTTCTGTTCCCAACCCAAACTGATGGCGCAGTGACGATTGAACGCTGTCGCGGTTGAGGATTTCGCCCTCGATTTCGGAGGTTTTTACGGCCTCGTCGCCGATAAGCTCGATTTTGATTGTATCCTGATCATAGGCCCCGATATGCTTGAAAGCGCCGATGAATTCTCCGGACCGGAGCAGGAACCGCTTTTCCAGCGGCTCCAAAGCCGTTGAGTCATATGTGAAATTCGGCCAACTCGGTTTTTCCCAGTTCCAGCTCATGAGCTATAGGCGCCCCTTCTATAGCTCATTATCTATCAATAACTGAGCTATAGCAACGAATTTCTGTAGCTCTTGCGTCCCGATTTAGGTGGCCTCGATGAAATCGGCGATTTCTCCGCAGCTATCGACTGAAGCAAATTTGCGTCAAGCTGATGTTGGACAACGTTGGCGCAAGCATTCTTCACGATGACGCAAATGAACGCCAGAATTGCCGAACTCGTGTCCCGGCTCACGGCGCTGGAACGCGAGCGTGCGGAGATCGTAGCCGAGATCGACACTCTACAATCGGCGCGGAGTGGGAAGACCGCGGCTATCAAAGTGGTCCCTTCGACAAAAGCCGGCGATCCCATCGACCGGAATTCGGCAATCGAAAAGAAGATTGCTCTGTTTCGCCGGCTTTTCCGCGGCCGCTCAGATCTCTTCCCCATCCGTTGGGAGAATCGAACGACGGGACGCAGCGGCTACGCACCTGCCTGTGCGAATGAATGGCGGCGCGGGATTTGCGAAAAGCCAAGAGTCAAATGCTCGACATGCCCAAATCAGGCATTCCGCGCCGTCGATGAAACGTCAATCGAACGGCATCTACGCGGGGTTGACGCGAATGGCGCCCCATTCGTTATGGGCGTCTATCCGATGCTTGCGGACAATACCTGTTCGTTCCTAGCCGCGGATTTCGACGAAGGAGAATGGCGGAGAGATGTCTCCGCTTTTAGGGAGACCTGCCGGCGCCACAAAATTCCTGTTGCCATTGAGCGGTCGCGATCCGGAAACGGTGCTCACGCTTGGATTTTTTTCGAGGAGCCGATACCGGCGGCGGCGCGCCGTCTCGGAGCATTCCTTATCACCGACACGATGGAACGTGTCCCCGACATCGGATTCGGATCCTACGATCGACTTTTTCCGAGCCAGGATACAATGCCGGCGGGTGGGTTCGGTAATTTGATTGCCTTGCCGCTTCAGGGACTCGCGCGAAGCTCCGGTAACAGCGTGTTCATCGACGAGTCTTGTTCGCCATATCTGGATCAGTGGGCCTTCCTGTCAGCGATTGAACCCATGGCACGATCGACGGTGGATCATCTTATCGAGGACGCAAGTGCATCCGGAACAATTCTCGGCGTACGTATTCCTCTCGTCGACCAAGACGAAGAACCGTGGCTTGCCCCGCCGTCGCGCCGACAGCCACCGCCAGCAATAAGCGGGCCACTGCCAAGTACAATCACTGTCGTCCAGGCTGACCAGATCTATATCCCGCGTCACGCGCTACCGCCGCCCTTGATCGCGCGCCTTATTCGCCTCGCTGCGTTCCAGAACCCCGAATTCTACGCTGCGCAAGCGATGCGCCGATCGACCCATGACAAGTCTCGGATCATCTCTTGCGCGGAGTTGACCAGCCACCACGTCGCTCTGCCTCGCGGGTGCTTCGATGCCGTCTGCGATCTCCTTGCGTCAGTTGGAATTGCACTGACAATCGAAGATTGCCGCACTATCGGTGCGCCGATCCCAGTCGCATTCACCGGGGCACTGCGCCCAAACCAAGAACAGGCGATCGCGGCCCTGTTGCCGCACGATACCGGCGTGCTTGCGGCATCGACGGCGTTCGGCAAGACGGTCTTAGCCATACGGATGATGGCCGAACGCGGAGTAAATACGTTGATCCTCGTTCATCGCCGCCAACTGATGGATCAATGGATCGAGCGGCTCACGGCGTTCTCAAGCCTGCCGCGCGATGCGATTGGCATGATAGGTGGTGGTCGTCGCAAACCAAAGGGTCAGGTTGACGTCGCACTGATCCAGAGCCTTGTTCGCAAAGGAGAGGTCAATGATGTCGTCGGCAATTATGGGCATCTCGTAGTCGATGAATGCCACCATTTGTCGGCGGTGAGCTTTGAGCTCGTCGCGCGCCGCAGCAAGGCACGTTATATCCTGGGCCTGTCAGCGACGGTGACCCGAAAAGACGGGCATCACCCGATCATCGTTATGCAATGTGGCCCCATCCGCCATCGTGTAGATGCGCGATCCGAGACTGCTAAACGCCCATTCGATCACGTGGTGCGGATCAGGGATACCAACTTCCAGCTCCAAGCCCCATTGGATCTCTCTTCGCCTTCCATACAGGATGTCTTCAAGGAATTGATCGCCGATGAGGCGCGCAATGATCTCATATTCGATGATGTCTTGCGCGCGCTGGAAGCAGGCCGCTCACCTGTCGTCATAACCGAGCGTACGGCCGACTTGGAGACCATTGCAAAGCGTCTTGAGCGTTTCGCGAGGCATGTGATCGTCTTGCACGGTGGGCAAAGCGAGAAGCAGCGCCGCGACGTCGCGAATCGGCTGGCATCAATTCCTCAGGCCGAGGAACGCGTCATAGTCGCGACCGGACGCTACCTCGGCGAGGGGTTCGATGATTCCCGCCTTGATACTCTGTTTCTTACAATGCCGATTGCATGGAAAGGCACGCTTGCCCAGTATGCCGGCCGATTGCATCGTCTCAACGACGCCAAGCGCGAGGTGATCATCTATGATTATGTTGACATGAGAGTGCCGGTTCTGGCCCGCATGGCTACCAAACGCCGCATTGGCTATCAGGCGATCGGCTATGAGGTATTAGGCACGCGCGATTTGTTTTCGCAGCGGGCGGTCACCTCAAGGCCACCCGCGGAGGCTACGCTGCTTTCAAGTCGTCAGTAATTAGAAAATCGAAACCGATCGCTGCATACGCCCTAAATGTAAGTTTCGATTGCGAACGAACCGCACCCGTTTCGCACCAGAAACGACCTTGCCGAAACGCGACAGACGCGATCGAAAGCAACCGAAAATGCAAGAAAATCAACAAACTCTACCTTTATCCTCCCGCTCATAACGGTCTGGTTGCAGGTTCGAGTCCTGCCGGGCCCACCAGCGATTTCAGCGGGTTATCAGGTTCTTGGATTATCGAGCCCGGATCACCGCACCAGAAACGCGCACTTTTGTTACTTGTTTGTAGAGCTCAGTGGCCGGCAATATGACGCTGCTCGTTCGATCTGACCACGGTGTCTGCTTCTCGATCTTAGATTCGGCGGTCTCGTCGCATGAAACGGCTAAACAGCGTTCCGTGCCTCTTTCGTTGAACGGCCCAGCGACCGTCGACAAGCTTCGCAACCTCGCAACAGCTAATGGCCTCTAACGGTTCTAACAACGCACAACTAGCAATTCCCGGACTTCGGTACGAATGTCATCGAACTAGCGCAGACGAGCCTCGGCTCGGCCAACGGAGATGCACCCAAATCAAGGAGCCCGACATGAGCAGGATTCGCACTCAGGCGCGCAGCGAAATGAGCCGGCGCAATGTGATCGGCCTTCTGGCCGCCAGCATGCTGTCAACCCTCCCCGCGGCGTCCCAGGCGCAGCAGAGCCCAACCAGTGCCGAACAGATAGCCAAAGCCTACGGCCTTGATTCGTTTGGGCAAATCGAGGCAATCCGCTACACCTGGAACGCCGAGTTTCCCGGCGGCAAAGTTTCTCGCACGTGGGAGTGGAGCCCGAAGGCAGACAACGTCTCCTACGAGGGGAAAGACAAGGAGGGCAAACTGGTCAAGGCCACGTATCAGCGCTCAAAGCTCGACAGCGAGAGCGATGCCATCAAGAAGGACATCGATCCGGCATTCGCCAACGATCAGTACTGGCTGCTGCTTCCCTTCCACGTCGCATGGGACGGCGCGACGGTGAGCGATGACGGCCAGCAGAAACTGCCCCTCGGCGACGGCTCCGCTCAACGCGTCGTCGCGAAATACCCTTCGGACGGCGGCTACCAGCCCGGCGACACCTGGGAACTCTATATCGGCGCCGACAAACGGGTCCAGGAGATGGTCTACCGCCGGGGCGCCGCCAACCCGCCCCACCTCGTGATGGCGACCTATGCGGACTACAAGAAGGCCGGCCCTCTCCTGTTCTCGACCGATCACCGCGGCACCGTGGACGGAAAGCCGCTTCATCTCTTCCTTACGGACATAGCCGTCAAGCTGACGGGATCGGACAAATGGATCGACGCGCAATGACGCCGGCGCTCTTCACTGTAACGGCCATGCGCTCCGTTGCGTAGGAGTAGCCGAGGCAGGCGCACCCCTCGATCACACCAGCTAGGGTGCGCCTCGCCGTCCATCGATTAGTCACTCGCCGATTTCCTTTTGACGCGGACCGTCCCGGAGCACGCCGATGCCAAAAAATCCCCTCGCCGACGTCTGGCAGTTCCTGACCGGGACGACGAGCGACCACCTCCATCTCGGAAACTGGCGCTATCTGGTCCTGGTGCTGTTCTGGGCCCTGCTGCTCGCCGGCATTGCAGCGGCCTTCAAGAATTGGCAGGAGGATTCGACGCAACGGTCCGGCCGGGATCTCGGAATCTGGCTGGTCCGCGTCCTCATCGGCTGCCTGTGGTTCCAGGGCATGTTGTGGAAACTGCCGCTCCCGGTCTCCGACGGTCTGCAATACTGGACCGAACAGGAAACGACCAGTGCGGCGTTCGAGTTTCACCGCACCTTCATGAAGGATATCGTGTTGCCTCACATGACGATCTTCGGGCCGATCGTCTTTCTTGCCGAGCTCGTGTTCGCGGCATCGATGATCCTCGGTCTAGCGGTACGGTTGGTGGGCGTGCTGGCCGTCGCCTACACGCTACAACTCTGGCTCGGCCTCTATGCCAATCCGTCCGAGTGGCCATGGACCTACATGGCCCTCACCATGCTGATGTTCCTGTTTGTGATCGATGCTGCCGGACGCAGCCTCGGACTGGACGCCTGGTTGCGCCGCAACTTACCCGCGGTGCGTGAAGGGAAAGGCCTCATCGGCTGGTTCTTCAACATCGCGGGCTAGAGCGTGATGGGATCAGATTGAGTTGTCGCAGCCAAGGAAGTGTGCTCCCTCGCCCCGTTCTTACGGGGAGAGGGCTGGGGTGAGGGGCTCTCCCCGCGAATTCAGCTCGTGGAGAGTCCCCCTCACCCGAAATTCGCTATCGCGAATTTCGACCTCTCCCCGCAAGCGGGGCGAGGTGGAGCAAGCGGGCGCATCCCGATTCAATCAAAAGCCATCCCGCTCTAGTGGCCCGGCGCCAACATTTGCATCCCATCTGGGAGACGGGTTTGCAGATGTTGCCGTCAAAGGGCCACTAGCCAACTCATTGATGCTCGCGGAGCTTTGGATTAGCTATTGTCTATGAGACGTTCGCAGCTCGCGCGCGAGACGAACAAACGTCGTCGCAATCGACCAGGCCGCCTTGATGCCGGCGACGAGATTGCCGGAAACCTTTGATACCCCGCCGATCCGGCATCGCTGCCCGACGGCGATCTCCATTGCCGGCAGGCGGGCGGCCGCGACCCGCATCAGCATTTCCAGATTCCAGCCATAGGTCTCTTCCTTCATGCCGAGACGTCCGAGTGCGTCCCGCCGGATGGCGCGAAACGGCGACAGGTCGGTGAAGCTTGCGCCATAGACGAGGCGCAGGAGCAGCCCGCCGACATGGGCCGCGAGGACCTGCTGTGGCGCCAGGCTGCCGGGCTCGCGCGAACCGCGAACGCGCGAGCCGAGAACGAAGACGGCCCGCCCGGCCACGATCGGCGCCACCAGAGCAGTGATGAATTCCGCGGGATCGCTGCCGTCGCCATCGAGGAAGAGAAGAATGTCGGCGTCATCGCGCACAACAGCGATGCCGGATTGGATGGCGCGACCGTAGCCGCGGCGCGGCTCGACAATGACGCGCGCTCCAGCGGCCCTTGCCCGCTCGGCGGTGCGGTCGCGCGAGCCCCCGTCGACAACGACGACTTCGCTCACATTCTGCGCCAGCACCGCGATCACGACCTGGCTGATCGCCGTTTCCTCGTCGAGGCACGGAATGATCGCCGAGACGATGGCCACCTCGGTCACAGGCTCCAGCGCAGGCCGCAATTGGCGCAGCTCTTAGGCGGCTTCTCTGACAGCAGCGCCGCACGAAAATCCCGATACGCGGGCCCGTTCCAGATCTCCGGCAACGATTGGTGCCCGGCATGGCCAAGCGTATAGTTGTCGTAGCCATGCTGCGAAAACGGCGCGATGCAGCACGGCAAGGCACGGCCATTGGCCGTGAAATACATCAGCGACCACGGCCGCCGGCACAGCGACCACGGCGAACCGTCACCACTGCCCTTGAGACTCAACCCCGGCTCGGTCGCAGCCCCCGACGCACTGAAGGTCACGCCAAGGGAGCGCGCCAGATCCTCGGCCTGCTTCAGATAGGTTGCTTCTTCTTGCGTCAGGCGTTCGAACAGGGCCTGATCCGGCCGCGCCTTGCCGACGGCCGATTCGGCAAAAAACACCAGCCGTTGCAGATAGACCTCCTTGACACCGATCTCGGCGGCAACTTTCACAAATGCCGGAAGTTCCTCGACGGTCTCTCTCAGGCCGGTGAGCCAGATGGAAACCTGCGGCCTGACATGTCCCTCCCGCTCCTGCAGCTCGCGAAACGCGCGCACGTTGCGGAGGATGCGGCCGAAATAATCCCTGCCGCGGATCGCCTTGAAACTCTCGCGGGTTGACGCGTCGAGTGAGACACGCAGCTCATCAAGCCCGGCGTCGATCAGCGCGCGTCCGTTGCGCTCGCCGAGCACCGTTCCATTGGTGTTGAACAGGACGTAGACGCCGCGATCCTTCAGGTATCGCACCATCCGGGGCAGGTTCGCGACCAGCATCGGTTCGCCGACGCCGTGCAGAACCGCCCGCGCGAGATCGGGAACCTGGTCGACAATCGAGGAGAACAGGTCCCAGCTCATGTCTGCCGGCGGCTCGAGCTCTTCGTAGGTGCGAGGGCAAGTCGTGCACAGCAGATTGCAGCGGTTGGTCACTTCCAGATAAAGGCAGACCGGCGGACGGTGGGCGACCTCGGTGCGCTCGCCCGAGACCTGCTCGTGATAGCGGCGCGGATCGAAGGGCGCACGAGTGCTTGGCGCTTCGCCTGAATGACTCATCGCGATAACCCTGCGTCTGTGGTCTGCTGCATGCGGGTCTTCCATGCCACCAAGGCCCAGGCCAGCAAGAGACCTCCGAACAGAATCGATTTGGTCACCATTCTCGGAATGTAGAAATCCCAGTCGAGTTGTTCGGTCAGCAACAGCGCGCCAATCGAAACCACCCACGTTGGCGGGGAGCCGCACAATGCGACAAACGGCGTGATCGCGAGAAAATACCAGGGATAGTTGGGCGACAACAACAAGAGGGCGATGAGTAACAGCATGTTGATCTCGGCGAGGCTGGAGGCGATGCTGCGATGCGAGTTGCGGGCCACCGAGAGCCCCTTCAGCGCGACGACCAGTGCCGCCAGCACGATGTAGGCGACGACATCACCTTGATGCTCGCCAACGACCTGCCGCCAGAGCGACAACAGCCAGAGATCGTTGCCGGCACTGATCCCCTCCTCTGTCAGATAGCCTTTGGTCAGAAATCCGAGCACTCCCCAACCGACCGACAGATAGGGAATATAACAGAGCGCGACGACGGCGATCACGACCAGCGGCATTTTGAGATCCCATGGGCGCCAGATCCCGGCCAGCACCGTTGCTGCATAGGGTTTGACCAGCGCCGACAACGCGATCAGGACGGCTCCGCGCAGAGCACGGCCAGTCAGCGCAATCCACAGGCCCAGCATCATCAGTGCAACCATCAGCGCGTCGATGTGACCGCTATTGGCAATCTCCCAGAGGGGTAGCGGATGCCAGAGATAGGCGATCACGCGCGCCACCGGGCGGTTCATCCGCCGCAACAGCAGCACGATCACCGCAACGGTGACAGCCTCGCAGCCCAGCAATGCGAGACGCATTACGGTTACGCTTTCGCCGATCCGCGTGACAATGAAGAAGAAGAATTGCGCCACCGGAGGATAGATGGTGACGGCAGTATCGGCCCGGTTGATGTGGGGAAAGATCGTCCCGTCGCGCAGAAACGCCAGCGTCTCGTCGGCCGGAATATAGCGGTAGGGGTTGATGCCGGCGGCCTGAACCCTGCCATCCCAGACGTAGCGATAGATGTCACTGGAGAGAAGCGGATCGAAGAGCAGCACGCAGGCTCTCAACACGATGCCAACGCCGAAGATGAGCCAGAGCGCGCGGTATGTCGGTGTACGCTCCGCCAGGCGGGTCGCGACGATCGTCAGCAGGCCCGCTGACATGGTCAGCGCCATGAAGGCATTGTCGCCGAGCGTCTCGAAGGCCAAAGGGGTCGCCAGGGTCAGAGCGACCAGGACGAAACCGATGCCGGCCAAGCGATGAAGTGGAGGCACGTTGTTGACCGTGCTCGTCCATCGACCGACCTGACTTGTGATCGCCTCCGACATCGGCTTCACGGTTTTGTCTGCGGCGCGTCCCTGAGGAAGGCGCGGGTCGCCTTGGCAAGGCCGCCACCACGAAAGCGGATCGAATGTCCCGCCAGTTCGTCCTTAAGCCAGCCCAGCGTTTCAACGTCGTCAATGTCGTACCATTCGGGAAGCAGTGTCGCAGCAAGCCCGATTTCGGTGGCGCGCTCGCAGGTCGCACGCGCCACGGTATCCGTTCCCCATGCGATGCGCGTGAACAGATGCTTGTGTGGGTGTTTCAAGCCGATGAGATAATAGCCGCCGTCGCTCGCCGGCCCAAGCAGCATCCGATCGCCGGGCTCGCGCAGCGCTTCAATCGCCTGCACCAGGAAACGCGTCGGCAGGGTCGGGCTGTCGCCATTGACGAGCAGGACGCAGTCATGTCCGTCGCGCAGGAAATCGCGCGCGGCACCCGACAACACATCGCCGAGATCGTCGCCAACCTGCAGCTGAAGCCCAAACGATGCCGGAAGCAGTTCCCGCATGATGTGCTCGACTCCGGCCGGCGCATAGACGCCATACCCGCGCCTGCCGAGGGTCTCCGGGACCGCCTCGATGACTGCCGCGACATCACGCAGAAAGCAAGCCGAGAGCTCCGAGGCGGCAAGCGCGCCGACGGCCGTCGCCAGCCGCGTCTTGGCGCGGCCGGGCTGCGGCGCCTTGCATATGATCCCGATCGCCGCGACGCTCACAGCAGAAGCCGGGACCGCAGGCGACCGGCGGCGATCGCGAGCAACTGCAGCGCGTCGTGACTTCCGTCCGCCTCGCCCTTCTCAAAATCGCCGGCGACGCGCCCCATCTGATTGGTCACATGGGCAAAACACAGGACGGGCTTTTGCCGGACTTGTGCCAGCGCATAGAGCGCCGCGGCTTCCATTTCGACCGCCATCAGATTCCTTTCGACCATTGCGTCGATCGCCGGTTGCGTTTCACGGAACGGCGCGTCGGTTGTCCAGGTCGCGCCGGTGAGGACCGGCACCGCAAATTCCTCGAATGCGCCGTCGAGTGCCGAGATCAACCCCTCATCGGCGTGCGAATAGTCGGATGCCGCGATGTAGTGATAGCTGGTGCCTTCGTCGCGCAGCGCGCGTTCGATGATGATGAAATAAGGCGGCGGGCGTATCGGCAGGATCTGCCCGGACGACGTGACGCTGATCAGCAGTCTGCAGCCAGATGCGAACATTTCCTCAGCGACAAGCACTGCAAATGATGCTCCGACGGCGCAGCCGACAATTCCAAAATCAATCCCGCCGCGGCTGAAACAATAGAGCTGCGTATGATAGCAGGCCCATCCCGATTCAAGCCTGGCTTCGCCACGGGCCAGCAGGCTGCGCAAAATGTCGCCGTCGGGGTCGAGGACACAGATGTCCGGAATGCTGGAACTCGCAATCCGCTTTTGCCTGCGTGCCTCGCGCAGCAGATTCTCCGGCGTGAATGCGGACGGCTGCGCGTAGTGTTTTTGCGCGAGGATGGGCGGGATCCCGCCGTCATTGACCGCCATCACCAGACAAACCTCGTTGCGCCGTGGCCGCCCATTGGTAGCGTTCTCCTCGACAGCGGGCAAGCGCCGCAAGCCCGCTGCGGCTCTGCGGGTCCCAGCCGGAAGAGGGCAAGGTGTCCGACGTCATCAAAAATAGACTCGGTGTGATGTAACATCACGGCTTCGAACTTCGTAATGACCACGGATCTCGCTGGCTTCTGAAATGCCGAAAGCTTGCGATGCCTGAGGCCGATCGTGTTGATCCGATAGTGCCGATCGCGTAGCATCATATCCGACCGCCGCAGCGCCTGGTGTGGAGGACCCCGATGAATCACGAGACCGCAGTTTCGAATGCCAAGGAGATCGCCGATCGCATCCTTGCGCCGGCAGCCAGACAAAACGACAAGGAAGCGCGATTTTCGTCCGAGGCAGTCGCAGCGCTCGGCCCGGCCGGATTGCTCGGGATCATGCTGCCCACCGGGGTGGGCGGCGCGGCGCTGGGGCCGCGAACCCTCGCTGCCGTGATCGCGACGCTCGCCGAAGCGGACGCGTCGGCCGCCATGGTTTACCTGATGCACATGAGCGCCACCGCAACCATCGCGGCGGCCCGTCCGGATGCGACGGTCGCGCAGACGCTCAAGGACATCTCGGCCGGAAAACATCTGACCACGCTGGCATTCAGCGAAGCCGGCTCGCGCAGCCACTTCTGGGCGCCGGTCTCGCGCGCACATCGCAACGGCGCCGGCGTCCACCTTAGCGCCAAGAAATCATGGGTGACGAGCGCCGGTCATGCGCAAAGCTATGTCGTCTCGGCGCTCGCTCCGGAGGGGAAAGGTCCAACCGATTCGACGCTCTATCTCCTCGCCAGCGGTACGCCAGGACTGTCTGTCGCTGGCCCATGGGACGGTCTCGGGATGCGCGCCAATGCGTCCGCGCCGATGAATCTCGAGGCGTGCGAAGTCGCGCCTGGTCTGCAGCTGACCGACGACGGCGCCGGCTTCAAGGCGATGCTGGAGATCGTGCTGCCGCTGTTCAACCTCGGATCATCGGCGGTCGCGCTGGGTCTTTGCCGGGCGGCGGTGGCGGGCACCGCAGCTCATCTCAAGAGCGCCCGTTTCGAGCATCTGGGCCAGAGCCTCGGCGAGAGCTTGCCGACGCTTCGCGCCCAGCTTGCGACGATGCAGATCGACACTGACGGGCTCGCGGCGCGCATCGACGATCTCGTCGATCATCTTGAGCGCCCGCGCGAGACCACCATGCTGCGCGTGCTCGAGAGCAAGGCGGCGGCGGGCGATATCGCGATCGCCGTCACCTCGGCGGCGATGCGCGTGTGCGGAGGCGCTGCGTTTTCCAAGCATATGGCCATCGAGCGATTGTTCCGTGACGCCCATGCCGGCGCTGTGATGGCCCCGACGGGCGACGTTCTGCGCGAGTTCATCGGCAAGGCCGTCTTGGGAATACCGCTGTTCTAGTGCTCCCGAAGTTCGCATCCCGCTGGGAACGCGATTGGTCGCATTTGAATATTTGGGCTTGATAGGCGAGAAGCAATCATGAGCCGGACGATTTGGGTTGGTGCTGTCGCATATGATCCGAAGGTGGTCAGCATCTGGGAGGGCATGCGACGATACTTTCACGAGGAGGCGCATCTCCCCGTCGAGGTCGTGCTGTTCCAGAGCTACGAGGCGCAGGTCTCAGCCCTGCTGGCGCTGCCCGGCGAGCCGCTGCCACGCATCGACATCGGATGGAATACGAACCTCGCTTTTATCCAGGCCGATGCCTGGAGCGACCACCGTTGCCGACCGATCGCGATGCGCGATACTGACGTGGGTTGGACCACCAGGATCGTTGCGGTCACCGGCGGGCCGGTTGCCAAGCTTGCCGATCTCAGGAGCCGCACGCTCGCCCTTGGCAGCCGCGACAGCGGCCACGCGGCGATCCTTCCGGTCTATTTCCTCGCGCGCGAAGGACTGGCCGAGGCCAAGGACTACCAGACGCTTCGCTTCAACACCGATCTCGGCAAGCATGGCGACACCGGGACAAGCGAGTCCGAAGTCGTTCGCGCGGTCCTCGACGGCCGCGCCGATGCCGGCGCGATCGGCAGCCCATTCTGGAACGCCGTGCGTGCGGAGCGTCTGGTGCCGGAAGGCGCGTTAACCGAGATCTGGGCCTCGCGGCCCTATAATCACTGCATGTTCACGGCGCGCTCCGATCTCGACCCCGCGTTGGAGCAGCAGTTTGCCAAAGCCCTCTTCGCAATGAGCTACGACAACCCGACGCATCGCGCCGTGCTCGAGGCGGAAGGGCTGCGCCAATGGTTGGCGCCGCAGCTTGAAGCGTATGCCGAGTTGCGGGAAGCGTCGGCGCAACAGGGTTTTTTGCAGCGGGCTTAGGCCCACGCGCCGGGCTTCTCAGGCGCAATTGAAAATCTTCGCCAACCGGCGCTCATGCTCATGTTCGCGATCGAAGGCGCGGCGCACGGCCGCGAAGGATTCGGCCAGCGGAAAGATATCGCTGCTGACCAGCAGGTCATTGTCCTCGGCTCCGACCGGATGCCAGAACACGCCTTCCGCCGTAATCGTCACCTCGGGAACCAGATCTGCCCTTGCCAGGGCAATCCCCTGGATAGCCGAGCCTCGCAGGGCAATCCGCCTGATCACCCGGTTCTCCTCACTGAAGTGATGGGCGTCGAGGAAGCTGCGGAACTCCTCGGCCTCCGCATCCGTCGACACCGTCGCCGCCAATCGCACCCGGAATCCTTCGGCACGGGCCAACGCGATCCCGTTCCAGGCGCGCGCCCATGTCCCCTTGCCACGATGGCTGTCGTGGCGCTCAGGGGTCGGACTGTCGAGGCTGATCTGCAAGGTCACGCGTTCGCGCGGCAACGCGCGCAGCGCCTTCAGCCGACTTCCGGCAAACAGCATGCCGTTGGTGAGGACCGTGGTCGGCGCCGATGCAGCGCACGCGGCAAGGATCTCGCCGATATCCGGCAGCATGAACGGCTCGCCGCCGGTGACAAAGATTTCACTGACGCCGAGCCCCGCCGCCTCGATCGCGATCCGTTGCACCCGCTCGATGCCGAGAGCCCGCCGCGGAGCTTTGGGTGACGAGCGTACGCAACAATAATCGCAGCTCAGGTTGCAGTCGAAATTAGCGTAAAGCCACAGGCGCGAGCCGACAGGCCGATCGCCGCCGACGATCTCTGCAGCCTCTCCATACCGGAGCAGCCAACGGGTGCGGCCAGCTTCGACTGCGATATCGATCAGACCGTTGCGGGTGAAGCGGCACCATGCCTCGAGCTCGGGGCCGATGCCGGGATTGCTGCTGGTCACGGCAACGAGGTCGCCTTTGCGGCTGCGGCGCAGCGCAGCGATCAAATCCGGTAGGAGGCCGGAGGCAAACGTCTTGGCGCCGGCGTCGAGCTCAAGGTTCGCCTTCATTCTCATGCGGCGCACTATAGCTTTTGCCTCGACAAATCCAAAACGATTTGGGGTGGTCGTTCAGACGTTCCACGTCAACGCGGCAGTTTCGCATCAGAAACGGCCTCAACAAAGCGCAACAAATGCGATCGAAGGCAAACGAAAGCATAGCGAAATCAATGAAGCCAACCGATTTTCTGCCGCTCCGTATCCTGATTTTCGTGCGCCCCGACTTCCTAACATAATAGCGCGGGTTACCGTTAGGATCCGGACCGAAGACGCAATATCGTAGCCGCGCTTTGATCACGCCGTGACGCCATCAAAAGGGTAAGCCGCAGGCCCTGCGCCGCAATCGTCGTTCACTTGCCTCTTGCGCGTTTCACGTTCTGGGACGGTTTGCCCGGCTCGGGCTGCCCCCATCGGCGCAGCACATTCACTATGGAATTGAGCTGCTTCGCGTCCCGCCTGTCACGGCCATGCCACGCCTCCAGCGCCTCGCAGAGGGATGAAGACGTGGTCCACCTCGCGCCCCCCGATGTTATCCCGATTGCGAAAAGCCGGAAGTCCCCGGAGATGTCCCAGGATTCAACCGAATCGCACCACAGCGTGCCTTCCCGGTTCGGGCGGCCGCGCGCGACCGCGCACAGCTCCGCCGTGATGGCCTCGTCCGTGCCGACACCGATAACGTCCTCATCGTCGGTAAAGAACACAATCTGCGACGTCTCGGCCGGAACACTGTCAGCTCCGAACGTGACTTCAAAAAAACGCTTCTCGGCTGTGGAAATGCCGCCGTTGACGGCGGCCAGAATTTTCGGCTTCGGCAGCAAACGCGTCTGCGATGCGGTCTTTTCCCGCTGTTCTTGAAGCGTAACCTCGCCCCGTTTACCGGATAGCAGGCCGATCATGCCGCGCGCCGCGTGATAAGCCTCTTGAACGGTTCCGCCGAGCAGAACGCGCCAGTAGAAAGACAGTGCGCCGTGGATGGCCTGATCGTTGGCCAGCGGCAGTGTACTGCCGATGGCAAAAGGCACATGCTCCACCAATTGTCTTGCCAACGGCTCCGAGTCGCACGCATTCAGATAGATCAGACGGGGTTTCTGCGCTTGTGGTATGAAGGCGGCGATGTGCTCGGCCGACATCATGACCGCCGCGCCTTTCTCGTTCAAGATCTGCAGGGCTTCACCCTCGCCGTGCGCAGTGATGTGGAGGATGTCGAATTGCTGTGCCGAAAGATCCTGAACGAGCCTCTCCGCGTGTCCCCAGGGCAACGCGCGAAATTCAACCAGTGTGTCCGCGAACATCCGCGTCAGCATATCGACTTCCCGCTCGATCGATAGCGGCGTCTGTCCTTCGCCACGTGTTCCGAGGTACAGGATCTTCACGACCTGGAGTCCGCCGGCTTGCCGCCCTGCAGGGCGCCCGCAATTTTCGAATCCCACTGTTCACACAGCACGTTCGCTGTCGGAATGACGACCACTTGAACCAGGATCGCAGCAACCACGGCGGCAGCGGCGGGTGTCATGCCCAGCAGCACCACCAGGCCTCCCGAAATGACACTCGTTGCTCCGACTTCCCTGCCGACCAGCGCCTTGATCAGGCTGTCGCGCAGCTGCTTGTCCTGATCGCTCGGCTTGCAAAGAAAGTCGTGCAGCGCCGCGGAACATCGAGCGAATACTCGCTTGCCCAGCTCGATCATCGGGCCGCTTCGTGTGAGTTCGCCTTCGTTGACCTTGGTCCCGTATCGGTCACCGGGCGTCCCGAACATCGCGTCGGGAAGAGTCACCCGGCTCGCCAGCATGGCAAAGAGCTCGTCTCGGTCCTTGATCGCGAGGAGTTGGTCGGTCTTTGCCGCGTCGATGCTGTGCTTCCGCGCGTACTCATCAAGAAGCGTGTCGGGTCGTCCCTGGCTGCCGTTATTCATGGAATTCTCCTCTGAAAGGCGACGTCTGAAGCCTTTGCAAGCTTGAGCATCTGGAGATGTGTCATCCGCTATTTATGCGCCGGCCTGGCTCTCGAAGGCCAATACAGATGAGGGCCGGCACGGACCGGGTTTCCGGCTGAGCAGTCCGATGACGGCAGCGCCAGCCGGTCCTCCGCTTCCGTGACTTCCAGGCGTCTGCGCTATCGTCGACGTGAAAAATGAATTCGCAGGACCAGGAATTCGCAGGGTCCAATTTGGTTTTCTTCGTCTGCTGCCCTGCAAATGATCCAAGCATCTCGAGTTGGGAGCTTTCCTTCATGTCGCGGGGAATCACAATGCTCGCGGGCCGCGCGCGGTCCCCGGTCGTTCGAACCTCGCCGAGCTGCGTCCGCGCCTCCCCATCGACACGCTCGAACGTGATGACCGCATCGGCAATCGGATTGCCGCGACAGTCATATGCGAAGCACGAAATGTGTACGAAGGCCGCCGCCGGATCGGATTGGGCGTCTGCCTCCTGCCCCGCAGGTTCCATCTCGGCGATGCGCTGGACGCCCAATGCCGATAGACACAGCGTTATCAGGTGCGGTTCGAACGCCATGACAAATTCAGCCCAGTGATGCACGCTCATCTCGCTCAGGCCGACCTTCAGCCTACCTCTGTCCACCGTGGCGGCGACGGCGGCCGAACGGGTGTCGTGTAGAAGCGGAAGCGCTACGGACACGCGATGCTCGTCGGACGCAAAGAAGGCCCGGCGGTAGGTCAGCGCGCCTTCCGCGGCCGTGCCGGCGGTTGGGAAAGGCGCGGCGTCAACCGGCTCACCGTTCGGCTGTCCGAACCAGATCGATTTGCTTGCCTGCAGGCAGAACGCAATCGTCGGCCTGCCACATTCGGTCAGCGAGTCCCACGCGTCGACCACCAGCGATGTTGCGTCATTTAGATCGAAGCATTGCCTGAGCGCCTCTTCGAGCCCGCGCAACGCGTGGATCTCCTTCAGCGGCCCAGGAAACGTCAGGACGTGAGTCTCGTCATTGTCCGTCGATCTCGCCTGCCTGGCGGCCGATCGTCCGAATAGAGTTTTCAGGAATTGCGCGACCAGACCGTTTCTGAACAAGTAGCCCGCACGACTTGCTCCTTTATCGAGAACGACAGCGCCCTTGAGATGATATTGATCGACGTCTACGGCAGGCTCACGGCATGGAACGACCAAATTTTCGTCGAGACGCTCGACGATTTCGCGCAGGTCCCGATCCAGATGCACGTTCAACGCGATCTCCTTGAGTTCCGGAATCATCGTTCGCGTTGGATCGCTAAGCTGCTTCAGGACTCTCGCAAGCAAGTGCTTTGACTGCCGCCCCTTTTTTTCGGCACAAAGCATGCGGATTGCCGGATCCAAGAACGCCGGCTCACCGCCGGTCTGGGACGCGAGCGTATTGACCATGAAATCCGTTGGTTCGACCAGGCCACTCTGCCTGAGATGGTCGCGGACGAGAAGCTCGCGCTGCGCAGCGTCTTGAGTCGGCGTCACGATCGTCTTGCACATGGAGAACGCGGAATCGACTTCCTGTTTCAATCCGAACAGACTCATTGCACCCGACCACACCAGTCCGACACGCCTCAGCTCCGGATAGAGATCGTCTTTTTCGACAATGTCCCGAAACTGCGTGGCCAGACTGCGCGCGAAATACCGCGGTACGTAGTCGCTGTGATCGACGTAGATCATGACGTACTTGTCCATGGATTGAACCATGTCGATCACGTGCGAAACGAATGTAGACCGCGCGTCGTCGCGTGAATTCGGCAGCGGAATGGTCAAGCCACGGTTCTGGGCCTGGGCATACACCCTTCTTATCAGATCGAAGTGCATCTGATTGGAGTCCGCCAGCGCGATGTTGCGAAGATCGATATTGATGTGGCAATAGGCATCGGGCGACGATCTGCCGTCGAGATAAGCGGCAATTCGGGACAGCAACAGCGATTTACCGCTGCCGGTCGGTCCGAGTACTGCGAGAAAGGGAGCGACCGTGCCGCGTCCCTTTTGCTCGATGTTGCGGAAGACTTCATCGAACGTCAAATCGAACATACCGCTGCGGCGACGGGGGTTGTCGGGCGCCCGTGGCGGATCGGGAGCGTCTGCGTACTCGATCATGGCGGAGCGCTTTCCGGTGTTTCGCTTTCGGCGACCCACTCCTGGATCGAGGAGAGCGGAAACAGCTTGCGGTCGGTCCTCGCCCGCATCACCTCGTGCAGCGCCTTGCCGGTCAGGAAGCTGAGGTCGAGGTTCATGCAGTAGCGCGCAAACTGCGGTACGCTGAATCGAAACTCGTGCTGCTTGCCCTCGACCGGGGTCGTGATGCCGCCGACCTGGAGATTCGATATCAGCGTGTAGAGGTCGTGCTCGTCCATCGAGACCTTCTGCTTTTGAAGCAAGCCGTCGATGGTGGCCATTCCGAATTCATACGCGTCGAGGGGAGTGGATTGCTGCTCCGCATTGGCGATCAGCAGGTAGCACGCCAATCGCTCCCTGGCCGTCGAGTTCTGCAGGAACGAGCCGAAGATCGCCTGTTCGTAGCCCCGATCCTGAACGACCCGTGTCAGCAGCGTGGTCGCGTCGGGAACCTGGCCGGTTTCCACGTAGTAGTGGACCAGCTCGGCCCCGCAGTATTGGATGAGTTCCGGTTGTCCGGCGGTCTCGCTGTAGATCGCGCCGGTCAAATCGGAATCGGAAAGATCGATGCCGAGGTTTTCCATCGGCCTGTTGATCATCTCGAGGGTTTCCTCGCGGCTCAGAGGTCCCAGGGCGACAAGGCGGCCGAAGTTGTGCAGGGGGCACAGCTTGTTGGCCTTTGCCTCCATCGTGATGCGGAATCCGGCGAAATAGACGTGGCATCGCTCGTGATCGAACGCCCCGCGCAGGATATCGAGAAGTTCGTAGTTGTGTTCGGCATCGAAAGTAAGGAGCCCATCGAGCTCGTCGATGAACACCGCGACGGACTTTCGATCGCGATCCGTCAGAGCGTGTATGTAGGAGGAAAAGTTTCGGATCAGGTTCGGTTCCCTGTCCTGGAGCAGCCGCGCCTGCGGCTGCAGCGCCTTGATGATGGCCGAAAGCACCTCGTAGGTGTTTTGAAACTTGGCGCCGCCATAGATGTCGGCAACGAGCATCGACGGGTCGTCGTTGATCATCCGACGCTGCACTTCCTTCAAGAGCGATGTCTTGCCGATCCGTCGGTTGCCCACGATCGTGCAGCCGCCGCCTTGCCGGCCGGACATCAGCTTGTTGACTTGCGTCCGTCGTCCGAAGAAGCGACTCCCGGTGGCGTGTCTTCCGATCACATAGGGTGATAGCCTCACCAGTCCCAGCGTTTCCCTAAGCGTGGTGCCGAGCGCACGCTCCTTCGGGCGCCCCTTCGGGGCCGCCGCGATGGCATCCATGTCGCCGCGCTCCAGAATGGCGACGCTCTTGGCGGCGGCATGGGCCCGCAGTTCTTCATCCTGACGTGCAAGCTGCCCGCCGGCCAACAGGACGACGAAATTGCTGTTCGTCTGATGCGCGAAAAAAGCGGCGGCCTTGTCGATAATCGCAAGATACTGATCGTGCGAAACGTCGCCGTAGGTGGTGCGACGCGGAATAAGAAAGGGAGTAAAATATCCCGAGCGGATTTTCAGTGGGATGAGATCGAGATAATGGACGTCGAAATCGTCGTCGGTTGACGGATTGCGATGCGATCTGAATCCGCCTTCCCTCAGGTTCTTGACGAATTGCGCCGCCAGGGAAGGAGCGTCCACTACTGGCATCGAAAGCCTCCATGCGACGAACCAGCGTCGCTACCTGATGAGCTCATGCTTGCGCAGGACAGTCAGCGCAGCCAGGAACGTCTGCTCGGCGATTCCAAGCTGTGCCGCCGTGGTGCCAAGAGCGGAAACGGTACGCGTGTGGGGCATGAACGGGAGCAGGTTGTAGATTGCTGCCAGGACACGGGTGCACTCAGGGTCGCCAACGGTGTATGTGCACTGCCGCCCTGACGCGACGACACGCCGCACGCGCAACGACTGTTCTCTGCCGATCTCGACGTTCGCGGCAGTTCGTCGGATACATGTATCCGCCGCCAATGCCGCGGGCTCGACCTGCTCCAGGTTTTCGCGCCAGTCGGCGCCGCGAAAGGCATCCGTGCCGTGATCCAGGATCGGCCGGCCGTCGATCCACAGCGAGGGCGATCGCGTTACGAAATCCTCGTGGATGCTGGACTGGATCGTGCCTCCATAACGGGCGCTGTCACCCAACGCGATATGCGCGGTTCCGGCACATTTCTCGTCGAGCAGCGGAGCACCGGTAAGATCGGAAATGCCGGGATTGACGCCGATTCCCAATTCGGCAAGAGCGAGATAATTTATCGGATCCAGGGCGTAGCCTGTTGCCAGCAGTCGATCGAAATGCCCGCGCGAGGCGCCGGAGCCGTCAACTCCGACCACGCGGCCCTTCTCGAAGCGAAGTATGAGGGATTCGGGCGGCGTCAGCACGAAGCCATGAAAGGAGCCGGAGAGCACGAACGAGCCGCCGGCGAGGTTTTCGATCGGGGCGATGAAGGTCTCGCCGCCCGGTACGTTGCCCCACGTTCCCAAAGGCACCACGCCGGTGCTGGTAATTGGAAAGCGGCGCATTCCTCCCAATGGAATCTCGAGCTGGTGCGCGACGCTCCTGCCGTTTGGCAGCGCCTCGTAGGTTTCCAGCGTCGCCTTGTGTCCGAGGGTGAGCGCCAGCGCCAGGTTGTCGCATCGGGTATTGGCCGCCGTGTAGTCGATGTTAACGGCGTGCGCCAGGATACTTAGGTCCAGACCGGGCATGTGCCCGAGACGCTTTCCATCGGTCGTGCCGAACTGAAGCAGCTTTGCGCGATATGGTGTTCCGCGTTGACTGGCCGACAGGCAGGTGAGGATGCCCCGCGCACTGTGCATGGCATCCTGATCTTCGTCGCAAAGTTCCTGCGTTGCCTGGTCCGCAAACAATTCCTGCTCCGCGGTCGAGACTTGCCTGACGCGGAGTTCGAGGTCGAGCAGGCGTGCGGCGGCGATCAATAGATGCGCCGGCTCGCTCGTTCTTTCATCGAAAAAGATGGCGAGGACTTCGCCGGCCTTGAGCGCCAGACATTCCTGCAGGACTTTTTGAGCCCCCTGTTGCGCCAGCTCCTGGAGATCGGGCATACCGCCCTCGCGGCTAGATTTAAGGTTGCATCAATTCAAGCCACAATTGACAATGAAGCAATGGGTGCGTCTTGCTTGGCTCGCTGGTATCCAGACCGACAGGCTAGTGAACCTCGAACGGAACGCCTGGAATGTGAATTGGATCACACCAATGGAACTTTATTGGATGCGTCCGTTGGTGGGGGTTGGTCGGTCTAGGATCACGCCGCCAGCCTAGACCTCAGGGAGGCGCGATCACCGCGCCAGAAATCGCCCGTCCGCGTCCGGGCAATGCGATGTCTTGGCTGCGGCCAAGCTAACGCTACCCTGCATGCGCGCCGATCGAAGCTGAATTCGCATCCTCCAAGGAAATCGCCAAGCGGGAAAAGTATTAACCCTCTATGCGGGACAGCTAAAGGTGCATGCGGCGTCCTTTGATTTGCATCAAGCGCATGCACGCAGATCGGTGCAATGGCGTCAGCGATCGGGTGCGCGATTCTGATTCTGACAAGGATTTGCCGGGCGACCGCGACGTGACCGTTCCTCCGGGACGAGCCATACCAAGGGGCACGAACGATGGTTCAGTTCTGGATACAGTTCATTCTGGTGCTGGGCGCGATCCTGATCGGCATCCGCCGCGGCAGCGTGGCACTGGGAATGCTGGGAGGGCTCGGGGTCGCTGTGCTGACCATCGGCTTCCACAATCCTCCCGCCAGTCCGCCGATCGACGTCATGCTGATCATCCTGGCGGTCGTCACCGCCTCGGCCACGCTGCAGGTAGCCGGCGGCCTCGACTGGATGGTACAGCGTGCTGAACGCCTGCTGCGCGCGCATCCGCAACGGATAACCATCCTCGCCCCACTCTGCACGTTCTTCCTGACGATGTGCGTCGGCACCGGGCACGCGGTCTATTCGCTGCTGCCGGTGATCGCCGACGTGGCGCTGAAGACGAAGATCCGGCCGGAACGGCCGATGGGCGTCGCCTCGGTGGCCTCGCAGATGGGCATCACCGCCTCGCCGGTGGCGGCGGCGGTCACAAGCTTCATGGCGATTTCGGCCAAGAACGGCGACCCCGTGACCCTGATCAGCATCCTGAGCATCACCATACCAGCGGGGATCGTCGGCGTGCTGGTGGCGGCGCTGTGGAGCATGAATCGCGGCAAGGATCTCGACGAGGACTCCGCGTTCCAGGAGCGTCTGAAGGACCCCGCCTTCCGCGCCTCCCTGGAGCAGGACGTCACCACGCTGGGCAAGACGCTGCCCACGACGGCGCCGCTCTCGGTGGGCCTGTTCTTCGGCGGCATCCTGGTGGTGGTGATCTTCGCGCTCTTCCCGGTGCTGCTGCCGCACTACGACGGCAAGATGCTGCCGCTCACCACGGTGGTGCAGATCATCATGATGAGCGCCGGCGCCTTGATCCTGTTCGGCTGCAATGTGAAGTCAGCTGATATTGGCCACTCCAGCGTGTTCACCGCGGGCATGACCGCGGTGATCGCCATCTTCGGCATCGCCTGGATGAGCGACTGCTTCGTCAGCGGCAACCAGGACTTCCTGATCCGCAACATCAAGGAGATGGTGCAGTACGCGCCGTGGACCTTTGCCCTGGCGATGTTCGCCGTCTCCGCCTTCGTAAAGAGCCAGGCGGCCGTGCTGGTGATCATGATGCCCTTCGGCTACACGCTCGGCCTGTCCACGCACCAGATGCTGGCCGTGATCCCCTCCTGCTACGCTTACTTTTTCTTCTGCTTCTATCCGTCAGACCTCGCCTCCATCAGCATGGACCGTACGGGCACGACGCATATCGGCAGTTATCTGCTCAACCACAGCTTCATGATCCCGGGCCTGATCGGCGTCTCGGTCTCCACCGTGGTTGCCTACAGCCTGTCGATGCTGTTGTTCTGACCAAACAATTGGGGCGATGCGACGCGTGCCGTAGCAATTTCGGGGCACCGCTGCAGAAACGCCACCCCGAAGATTGTCATTGGCTCACGAAAGCCGCACCAGCTTCGCACCGGAAACAATCTCACCGAAACGCGACGAACGCGATCGGACCGCAGCAAGGATGCGGGAAGATCAACGAAGCGGACCCATGTCTTTCCGCTCATCCAGTGGGACCGTCGCTTACCACTTGGCCATGGACACTATGCGGGGCTTTCTGGAGACAGAGAGGTTGAGCGGCGTTAGGCGGGCTGCGAAAGCCTCGCCACATTCGCGGCAACGTGCTGCCGGTACCGATCAATGATCGTTTCAGCCGAAGCGCCCGCCATCAAGCTGGTCCCGGATTCGAATGCTGCATTGACCTTCTCCCCGATCATCAGATGCATTTCGTCGAGCGCGTCGCCGCCGCCGCAAGTGAGCTTGAGCATTCGAAGTCGAATCACGGTGCCGGATTCCAAACCCAGCATCATGGTGTCATAGAGCGGGAAAAACACGCGACCTCTCTCTCATGCAACGTCATGCTGCATAGTATATCGTCAAGGCAGGAACAGGGATGCGGGCGGCTTCTGCAGTCGAAATGAGAGCCAAGCCCCTGGAGGCCTGGCCTTTCGACGGCAGATGACTCCCTATTGGAGCGAGGGGGTCATCTTTGCGACCAGGCCCTCGAGCGGCTTGTAGGACTGCTTGGCAAGATCCGCGTAGAGTTCCGAGATTTTTTTCGTCTCCGCTACAAACGTTTCATGCGCTGTCTTTGCATACTCGCTCTGCAACGCCATGACATCGGTGGGCGTCTTGAGGCTGGCCAGTTTCGTCATGAATTCCGAGCCGTCCTCGAAAGCCTTCTTGGCATAGTCGGAGTAGGCCGCCGTGATTGCTTGAACGCCGGCGGCGACGGTCTTGGCAGACGCCATCGCCGCATCGCTTTGCTCTTTGGCGCTCTGCCGTAGTTGCTCAACGTTAATCATTTCGAACTCCTTTACGATTCGATCCGAAGATTCGGCGCAAATTGCCCGAGAGCAACGTACCGCGACAGGGCGAGTTCCCTCGGTAACACGGCTTATTCGCTAACAATGGTCAAAACAGCTCAGTCCGCGCACAAGTGAGCCGTCGCCTCCCCCCGGACACGATCGCATGGCGGCTAAAACCGCAAAACGTCAAAGCGTGCAGACTTCCAAGCCAATGAACGCGGACCGACTGACTACAGCCAATTAATTCCCGCCAGCGGCAGTCACGAAAAATTCTTCAGTCGGCGGCCCGTCGGCCCGCGGCGCTTTGCTCAGGCTCTTCAATTGAGCGAGCTGCCTTCTTCATCGACACTCTCGTCGTGTCGCAGCAGCACGACAGCGAGCCTGATCGGCCAGCGCTGAACGCACGATGAGACTCTCGTTCGATCGCCACGTCAAAAGCCGCGGACAACAAACCCGGGGGCCGGAGCCGGCTTATTTGGATCCGGTCTCCGGGCTCTTGCATCGATCGTATCGGACTAGGCGGCCTTGCTCGGTGCAACGGGCTTGTTCGATGCCGGGCTCGGCGGAGCGCCCGTCTTGATATCGATCGTCTTGGTCGTCTTCACGGCCTTGGCAGGCTTCCTGATCGTGAGATGCAGCACACCCTTGTCGAAATGGGCTTCGACGGCTCCGTCTTCCGGCTCGAACGGCAACAACATCGATCGGTAGAACGAGCCGTAGCTTCGTTCCTCGACATGCCAGTTCTTCTCTTCCTTCGTGCTCTCCGCCTTCTTCTCGCCGGAAATCACCAGCTGATTGTCGTCGAGGCTAACCTTGATATCTTTTTCGTCCACGCCGGCAAGCTCGGCTGTCACTTCGAAGGCATCATTCGTTTCCGCCACACTGATGGCCGGCGCGCCCGCCCCAATACCGGAAGAGGCCGGCCTCTGGTCGAGCGTACGAAACGCGTTTTCCATTTCGCGCCGCATGACCCGGAACGGGTCCAACTCCTGGCTCATGGTCCACAATCTCGGAAGGGTCATCTGTTTTCTCCATGCGTTCGAGAAAATGCCATTGGTAATTTGGGACTCCCCGATCTCGGCGGCCTTGATCTGGCTCAAACAGGCCGCACTATTTCGACGCGGGACAGCTGGCCCTGAAGCCACGCAGCAATTGCGCCTTCATCAGGTCTCGTAAAAGCGAAATGAGTGCCTATCTAGTTGCACGAACACGAAGCATGCGAGGGCATGTCGGATACGCGCAGCATCAGGCGCCGCGCGCCTCAATTCGCCAGATCGAGATGGAGGTCGAACCAGCGCTCCACGAATTTGCGCGGATCGGCTTTGAGATCGCCTCATTCGTAATGGTTGATGGAGCTCGTCGCAGTGATGCGCGCCCGTGATGAAATCGATCGCAACGCGTCCTGCGCGGCCCGGTCGAGAGGTCGATCGACCGCCTGAAACTCGCAGTACTGATATTCGCTCATGCCCTGGGGCCCATCGTCAGGATTGAATGCGATAGATAGCGCATTGCCCGTTGGCGTTGGAAGCAGGGTGGTATCCATCACCGGCCGCCGCACACAGCCAAAGCACGTATTGACGCTCAAGGGCGAGGCCGGCTGGCGGCGATGGAGGCGTTCGCCGAAGAAGCTCTAATTCGGCGACACCTCCACGGGGCCAACCGCCACGTCGCCGGCGGGAAGCGGTTCGCCGCGCAATACGGCCTTTGCGTTCTCCACCGCGCGCGCCACGACCACGGAAAAGTTGTCGCGCGTGGCGCCGGCCAGATGCGATGTCACCACCGTGTTGTCCAGTTCGAGCAGCGGACTATTGACCGGCGGCTCCAGCGCGAACGCGTCGATGCCGGCGCCGAACAGCCGCCCCGCCTTCAGCGCTTCGGCCAGCGCGACTTCGTCGACGAGCCCGCCGCGGGCGCAGTTGATCAACACCGCACCGGGTTTCATCGCGGCAATGCGCTGCGCGTCGATGATGCCAGCAGTTTCCGGCAGCAGCGGCAGATGCAGCGAGACGATGTCGGCTTCGCGCACTAGCGCGTCGAGGTCGGCATAGGCGACGCCGAGACTTTGCTCGACGTTCACCGCTGCGCGCGCCGGGTCAAAGTAGAGAACCCTGACCTCGAAGGCGCGCAGCCGCTTCGCCACTTCTCTGCCGATCGCGCCAAAACCGACCAGGCCGACCGTCTTGTGCTGCAGCTGGTGGTGCGTGCCGCGCGCATCCTCCTTGCTCCAGTTGCCGGCCCGGGTGCGGCGATCGATCTGCGGCAGCTGGCGATACGTCGCCAACATCAAGAGAATGGTGTGCTCGGCAACCGGAACCGCATTGCCGCCATTCAGCCGCGCCACGCCGATGCCATGCGCGCGGCAGAACTCGAGATCGATGCGGTCGACGCCGGCGCCGAGCTTCTGGATCAGGCGCAGGCGGCGCGCCTCGGCCAGCATCTCCCTTGGCATCGGCGCCGCCATGACGAAGACAATGTCGGCTTCGCGGATCAGCGCCACGCGCGCGCTGAGCGAATTATCGGCGACGAAACGTAAGGTCCAGTCGGCGGGGACCGCCGCTTCAACCGCCGCCTTGATTTGCGGATGAAAGGTGTCGAGGACGGCGACCGTGACGCCAGGCATTTTGCAATCCATTGTACGAACCGCGGCTGCGAGAGGCCGGCTACAGTAACAATAGATATAGTGATGGACGACGGCGATATAGCTATCGCCTCGCCGCCTCCGCGCGGTTGGAAGCTGACAGTGGTTCTGTCATGGTGGCGGCCAAAGGAAAAAAGTCCGCGGGAGGATTTTGCCATGCCCACCACCGTCGAAGTGCTTGCCGCGGCGTTCAAGCAGGCCGGCACCCCCTTCATTGTCGGGCACCCGGGCGGCGAGTCGGTTGAGCTGATGGAAGCGGCGCGGCAGCGCCAGATGCGGTTTCTGCTGATGAAACAGGAAGTCGCCGGCGCCATGCTGGCGGCGACCTGGGGCGACCTCGCCGGCAGCCCCGGTGTCTGCCTGTCGACGCGCGGACCGGGCGCGGCCAACATGGTCAACGGCGTGGCGCATGCCTTCCTCGACCGCTCGCCGCTGATTGCGATCACCGACGCCTATTCCCGCCCCACCTACGAGACCGGGCTGCGCCAGCGCATCAACCAGCAGGCGATCTACGAGCCGGTGGTGAAGTGGAGCACCACGCTCGACGCCAAGACCGTGCGCCAGCAGGTGCGCCGTGCCATGCGCACCGCGACCGCGACACCGCCCGGCCCGGTGCATTTCGAATTTCCCCAGAGCGAGACCACCCGCGAGGCCGGCGACTACGTCGCCGAGCCGCCGCTGATGCCGAACTGGGTTACGCCCGCTCCGGACCGCGCGGACCTGAAGCCGGCACTCGACATGCTCGGTCGCGCCAGGCGGCCGATCCTGATCGCCGGCATGGGGGTCTACTGGTGCGGCGCGTCGGCAGAGTTCGTCAAATTCGCCGAGCGGCTCGGCGCGCCGGTGCTGACCACCACGAAATGCAAGGGCATGATCCCGGAAGACCACCCGTTGCGCGCGGGCTGCATCATCGGCGGGCTGATCGAGCGCAAGCTGGTGCTGGAATCCGACCTGATCGTCACAGTGGGCCTCGACGCGGTCGAGCTGCAGCCAAAACCCTGGCCGTACACGCTGCCGGTGCTGTCGCTGTCCTCGGTGCCGACCACCGACGCGCTGGTGCCGGCCGATCCGGAAATCGTCGGCGACCTGAAGGCCCTGCTGGCCGGCCTGGCGCTGTGGGCGCCGGAAGGCGGCAATTGGGGTGAGACATCAGCCAGGACCTTCCGCAGCGAGGTGCGCGATGCACTCAATACGCCCGCCACAGGCCTGTCGCCGCAACACGCCATGGAAGTCGCACGCGCGATCCTGCCGCGCGAGACCATTGCCACCTGCGATGCCGGCGCCAGCCGGTTGCTGGTGGTGCAGAAATGGGAATCCTATGGCCCGCGCGAATTTCTCACCTCCAACGGGCTGGCTTCGATGGGCTATGCGGTGCCCGGTGCGCTGGCCGCCCGCATGGCGTTTCCGGACCGGCCGGTGGTCGCCTTCACCGGCGACGGCGGTTTCCTGATGACGGTCGCGGAATTGCAGACCGCGCAGTGCGAGAACCTGCCGATCATCGTGATCGTGTTCGACGACCGCGAGATCGGCCTGATCCGCGTCAAGCAGGAGATCAAGGGCATTCCGCGGCACGGCGTCGCGCTCGGCGGCGTCGATTGGGAGAAGCTGGCGCAGGCGTTCGGCGCCGACGGCATCACTGTCGAAACCGAGCAGGCCTTCAGCAACGCGCTGAGCGGCGCGCTGAAGACCGGAAAGACCACCGTGATCGGGGTGCGGATCGACGCCTCCGGCTATGTGGCGCAGTTCAATGCGTTGAGGGAGCTGTAAATCCTCAGTGTTTCAGCCGCCTGCGAGGTCGTGGCACTCCGGCATATAGAGGTCCTTCCACGACTCCGGCAGCCGTTTCATGGTGCCGACCTTGTGCATGAACCCCGCAAAGGTCATGGTCTGTTGCGGCACGGTGGTCCAGATATTGTCGGGATCGGAGATGAACCTGGTCATGTCCGCCTCGCTACTGCGCTTGTCGTTGGTGGTCTTGATGTAGATCTGCGCCGCCTCGCCCGGCTGCTTGTTGATGAACTCTTCCGCCTCCGACAGCGCGGCATAGACCGCCTGCGTGACCTTCGGATTGGCGTCGCGGAATTTTTTGGACATCAGCATCACGCCATTGGTGCCGGGACCGCCCAGCGTGTCATAGGATCTCAGCACGTTGTGCACGCCTGCGGTCGCGAGCTCGTAGTAATAATATGGCGCGACCGAGTAGTGGCTGTTGATTTCGGTGGATTTCGACATCACCGACACCGCGGCGTCCGGGTGCGAACGCGTCACCGTCGTGGCGTCGAGCCTGGCGTATTGGTCGTCACCCCACAGCCTCGCCGCCGCCATCTGCAGGCAGATCGCCTGGCTCGACACCTTGACCGCCGGCAGCGCGATCCTGTCCTGTTCGGTGAAATCATTCAGCGTCTTGATCGCCGGCCGGTTGGTCACCAGCATGAACGGCATCGACTGCACCGCAGACAGCGCGCGCACCTCATTGGGGGTGCCTGCGGTCTTGTCCCACAGCATGGCGAGGCCCGGCACGCCGGTCACGCCGAAATCCATCTGCCGGCTCAAGAGCGCGTCGATCAGCGACTGGGTCCCGCCCAGGATCTTGTAGTCCGGCTTGAGCGACCCGATGCCGAGCTTGCCGGCGTGCTTCTCCACCAGCTTGAGCGTGTCCATCACCATCAGCGGCAAATAGGGCAGACCGTGCTGACTCACCATCACGATGCTGGAGGCCTCTTCGGCGAAAGCGGAACGCATCAGCATCGGCGCCGCGATCGCCGCAGGCGCAGTCGCCAGTGCCTTGCAGAAGGCGCGCCGGTGCAACATGAAGTCCTCCCTCGATTCAGGCCGGGTTGTCACGCAGTCTTAAGTCTGCATGCCCCAGCGCTGCACGGTTCTCGTCTCGATAAAGCGAAACACCACATTCTCGACCGCGAGCCCGATCAGGATGATGGTCAAGAGGCCGGCGAACACGTCCGGAATCTCGAGCTGGTTCTTGCTCTCGAAGATGTACCAGCCGAGCCCGCCCTGCCCCGACGACACCCCGAACACCAGTTCGGCCGCAATCAGCGTGCGCCAGGCGAAGGCCCAGCCGATCTTCAAGCCGGCGAGGATGCTCGGAAACGCCGCCGGAATGAGAATCCGGGCGACGAAGCGCAAGCCGCTCAGATTGTAGTTGCGCCCGACCATGCGGGCCGTCGCCGAGACGCCGCGGAAGCCGGCGAGCATATTGAGCGAAACCGCCCACATCACCGAATGGACCAGCACGAAGACCAGGCTGCCGATGCCGAGGCCGAACCAGATCAGCGCCAAGGGCAACAGCGCGATGGCGGGCAGCGGATTGAACATCGCGGTCATGGTGTCGAGGAAATCGGTGCCGATCCTGCTCGAGATGGCGAACACCGTCAGCAGTCCGGCAAGCACGGTGCCGGTGGCAAACCCAATCAGCAGCACCTCGATCGAGCTCAACGCGCGCCGCGGAATGGTGCCGTTAGCCACATCCGCGATCAGCGCGCGCATGGTCGCGCTGAACGGCGGCACCAGCAGCGGATTGTCGAGCCAGCGGCCGTAGATTTCCCAGCCCAGCGCCAGCACCACGAGGATCGCGATCTTGCGCAGCCAGACCTTGTTGTAGATCTGCTCGGCCAACGTCAGCGGCTTCTCGATGATGCCGAACTGGTCGGGCCCCAGCGTTTCGCAGTAGATATTCGGACGCTCAGCCGCCTGCAGCATTGGGAGCCTCCTCGATCTGATCGGCGAACAGCATGTCGTGGATCTCGCGGCCGAGCGCGGCGGCCTCGTTGGAGTTGTCCTGGCCGCGCGGCACGCTGTTGATCTCGGCCTTGACCTGGCCGGGATGCGGCGACAGCAGCAGAATGCGGCTGCCGAGCTTGATCGCTTCCGGAATCGAGTGCGTGACGAACAGCACGGTGAAACGCGTGTCGTCCCACAGCGACAACAGCTCATCCTGCATGCGCGTGCGGGTGAGCGCGTCGAGCGCGGCGAACGGCTCGTCCATCAACAGAATATCCGGCTCCATCGCCATGCCGCGCGCGATGGCGACGCGCTGCTTCATGCCGCCGGACAGCGTGTGCGGATAGCTGTGCGCGAAATCGGCGAGCTTGACCTTCTCGAGATAGTGCATCGCGCGCGCGTCGGCGGCCTTGCCGCGCAGCGTGCCGGTGGTCTTGAGCGGAAAGGTGACGTTCTCGAACACCGTCATCCACGGCAGCAGCTGGTCAAATTCCTGGAACACCATGATCCGATCGGGACCGGGCTTGACGATACGCTCGCCCTTCAATCTGATCTCACCCTCGGTCGGCGTCAGATAGCCGCCGACCGCCTTGAGCAAGGTCGACTTGCCGCAGCCCGACGGGCCGAGCACGACGAAGCGATCGCCCTGCAGCACGTTGAAGCTGACGCGATAGGTCGCGGTGATCAGATGCGCCTGGGTCTTGTATTGAATGGTCACGCCGCGGACGTCGAGCAGCGGCCGTCCGGTCTCGGCATCGGTCGCGGCCCGGCCACGCAGTGCCACAGCCGGCGCGGCCGGCCTGAGACCCGCCATGTCCGAGGCCGTTTTCGACGCAAGTGTTGCGCCTCTCGCCATCCGCCATGTCCTCCCGGGACCGCTTGTTTTTTGGTCGAGACTTCGGTTAGTCCCGCATCACTGTCCAATAACAATTTGGCCGGTTTCCATAAGCCTGTCTATTGGCAGCCTTCTATTGACTTGGCTCCGCTGCGACGACCCGGCCGAGATGGCGGACGAACTCGTTCATGACCTTCGAGTGCGGCGTCGTCTTGTGCCGCACCAAGCGCGTCTCGACGTCGATGCGCGGCTTGAGCGGCCGCGCCACCATGCCCGGCAAACCCATCGAGGCGACCAGAAGCGGCTCGACCAGCGCGACGCCGGCGCCGTGGCGCGCCAGCATGATGCCCGTGAGCGACACGCTGACCTGTGCCGTGACGTTCGGCACGATGCCGGCGGCGCTCAGCGCGCGGTCGACGTAGCGGCGGAACAGGATCTGCGGCAGGTAGGTGATGATCGAATAGCGCTCGAGGTCGCGCACCGCCACTTCCTTGCGGCGGGCGAGCGGATGGTCGGCCGCCATCACGCAAGCGATGCCGGTGCGGATCAGGAGCCGGGTCTCGACCTCCGAATTGACCACCGGTTCATAGGCGATCCCCAATTCGACCTCGCGGTTGACGACGCGGTCGAGCACCTGCGGCGAGGTCAGCGACTGCAACGCGACCCGCACATTGGGCCGATCGGCAATGAACGTCGCAACCGCCTTGGCCAGGTAACCATTGGCGATCGGAAACGCGGCCGCGATCGACAGGGTGCCGAGACGGCCGCCGACCAGATCCTGGGTCAGCCCATTGACCGCTTCGACCCGGCCGAAAATCGCGGCGATTTCCGGAAATATGGCGCGGGCTTCCACCGTCGGCTGCAGCCGTCCCGACACCCGCGTGAACAGCTTCATCTTGAGCTGGCTTTCGCAATGCTTGAGCACCGCGCTGACCGCCGGCTGCGTGACGTTGAGCGCGCGCGCGGCCCCGGTCACCGAGCCGGTGCGCATAATGGCGTGAAAGACCTCCATATGCCGCAGGTTCATGGCGCGCCAAAACCCTCCGTTGCATCGGTTCAGACATAAGCAGAGCTTATGGACCACGCCAAGCTCCTGATTGGACGCGTGCATCGCACGCCGCCCACACTCGTGCGCAAAACACAGGGGGAAACGCGGCGGTGTCACCGTGTCGCTTGCGCAGCAGATTCATGGCAAGAGCGATAGCAACCGTGATGCTGGCGATCGAATTGCCGGATCCGCAATGACGGGGCCAAGGGAGAGACTTTGGTGAGAGCGAGCGCGATCGTACGTAACGTCGTCAAGGAAAAGCTTGACCGCGGCGAGGTGGTCGCCTCGATGACGATCCGGCTGGTACGCGGCGTCGAGATCGCGCGGCTGGCCAGGACCGCGGGCTTCGACATGATCTATATCGACCTCGAGCATTCCACCATGACGCTCGACGCCACCGGCCAGATCTGCCAGGCGGCGCTGAGCGCAGGCATTGTGCCCATGGTCCGGATTCCCGCCAACACATCAGACTATATCCAGCGCGTGCTGGACGGCGGCGCGCTCGGCATCATCGCGCCGGGCGTGCGCTCGGCCGATGAAGCGCGCGCCGTGGTCAGGGCCGCGAAATATCCGCCGCTCGGCGAACGCGGCGCCGGCGGCGCCCTGCCTCACCTCGAATACCGCGCGTTTCCGACGGCAGAGGCCAATGCCGCCATCAACGACGCCACCATGGTCATCGTACAATTCGAATCTGCCGAAGCGGTGGAGAAGGCGGAGGAGATCGCCGCGGTCGACGGCGTCGACATGGTGCTGGTCGGCGTCAACGACCTGCTCGCCGACATGGGACTTGCCGGCCAGCTCGATCACCCCAAGGTTCGCGACGCCTATGCGCGGACCATCGCCGCCTGCCGCAGGCACGGCAAGCATGTCGGCGTCGGCGGCCTGTCGACCAGGCCAAAACTCGCCGCCGAGTTCATCGCCATGGGCGCGCGCCTGCTGTCGACCGGAACCGACCTCCAGTTTCTGCTCGGCGCCATGACCGAGAAGGCGAGGCAAGTCCACGAGATTTCCGTGCCATGACCCACCATGCGGGAAATTCCCGGGGATCTTGCGGCAGTCGGTGACCGGCTCCGAGACGATCGTTCTTCGCAACTCAAACGTTCGAACTGACACGGAGCGAGTGCGCGGCCTGCTGCAAGAGTTGGCAGGTTTCTGGTTCGCCGTTTGCAGCGGTGTCGTCGAGGCGTATCACATAGGGGCAGGTCAGTACGGCGATCGCGGCGTCGCCGGGGCCCAGAATCGGAACCGAGATGTCGACAACTCCACGCGCCTGCCGGCTTGGCCCGCGCCAATGCCCGTGATGACGGATCCGCGTGAGGCTTGCCTCGAGCGTGGGATCTGCCGTTCCATCCGCCTGATTGCGCCGGTGCTCGGCCATCATTTCGGCGCGGCGCGCATTGGTCTGAAAGGCGAGCAAGGTGCGGCCCGAGCCGGTTTCAAGCAGGCTGATCCGCGCACCCAGCCGCAACGTCAGTCCCCAGTCGCCAGGACTGCTCTCTTGGGCGACAATGATGACGTCGCCGCGATCGTAAACCGCGAGGTGACACGACTGCAGCGCCGAACGAGCGAATTGCACCATCTTCGGCGCGGCCGCCACGATCAGGCGGCTGATCGGCGGATAGCGCGTCGCCAGCACGAACAGCTTCATGCTGAGCTCGTAGCGATCGCCCTCGAGACGCGTGACATAGTCGCGCGCGACCAGTCGCTCGAGCATGCGATAGATTTCGCCCTGGCTGCGGCCCATGGCGCGAACGATCTCGCTTCGCGTCAATCCGCTCGGCTCTTGCGACAGCAGCTCGAGGATATCGAGACCTTTGTCGAGAGCCGGAGCCCGGTAGCGATCCGCGACGGTTTCGTGTGTTCCCATTGCGCCACTGTTCGAATAGCACAAACCCACCAATGTATTTACATATAGACTTTTTGTGCATATATGAACAGACTAAGGATCTGGCTCGTGCTGAAATGGGGCACAGATTTCGCAAGCGTCGGAGCAGACGGATGCGGTTGTCGGGGAGGACGGGTCTGATCACCGCCACGGCGCTAGCCGCGGCCCGGGATGCCGTGGCCGCCTGCGCGAAACAGCGAGCGACGACAATGCGACAATGCGGCGACCACGCGTCGTCGCCTCCATTGTCTCGGTGACCCCATGACCGGGCCGCTCATTTCCGTTCAGCAACTGTGCAAGAGCTTTCCGGGTGTCCGGGCGCTGCACAACGTCAGCTTCGAACTGGTCGCCGGCGAGGTTCATGCCCTGATGGGCGAGAACGGCGCCGGCAAGTCGACGCTGATGAAGATTCTCGCCGGCGTCTACCGGAAAGACAGCGGCGACATCGGCTACAACGGTCAGCCTGTCGATTTTCCGAGCCCGCGCGAGGCGCAGGCGGCGGGGATCGGTATCATTCATCAGGAGCTGCAGCTGATGAATCACCTGACCGTTGCCCAAAACATCTTCATTGGACGCGAACCGAAGAAGGCGTTCGGACTGCTGCTCGACGACGACACGCTCAACCGGCGGGCGGCCGAGCTGCTGGCGCATATGAACCTCTCGCTCGATCCGCGCACCAACGTCGGCGGCCTCACGGTTGCCAAGCAGCAGATGGTGGAGATCGCCAAGGCGCTGTCCTTCAACTCGCGCGTCCTCATCATGGACGAACCGACGGCCGCGTTGAACAACCTGGAAATCGCCGAGCTGTTCAAGATGATCCGCGAACTCAGGGCACGCGGGGTCGGCATCATCTACATCTCCCACAAGATGGATGAGCTGAAGCAGATCTCCGATCGCGTCACCGTGCTGCGCGACGGCGAGTATGTGGCTACCGTGCCGACCGCAAGCACCCCGATCGAGACCATCATCGGCATGATGGTAGGTCGTACCTTGAGCGACACGCGCATCGAAGGCGCCGGGCCGGCCGGCGATATCGCGCTCGAGGTGCGCGACTTGAACTGCGGGCCGCTGGTGCGCGACGTCAGCTTCGCCCTGCGCAAGGGAGAAATCCTCGGCTTTGCCGGGCTCATGGGCGCGGGACGAACCGAGGTGGCGCGCGCGATTTTCGGCGCCGACGCTGCCCCGACGGGCGACATTCTCGTCAACGGCAACAAGGTCTCGATCCACACCCCCCGGCATGCCGTCGCCAACGGCATCGGCTACCTGTCCGAGGATCGCAAGCGTTTCGGGCTCGCCACCGGCATGGACGTCGAGTCCAACGTCGTGATGTCGAACCTTGGCAAGTATCTCGCGATCAATTTCTTCCTGAGAAAGCGTGCGATCCGCGACACCACGGGCCGTTTCATCAGGGTTCTGAACATCCGCACCCCCTCGGCGACGCAAGAGGTCCGCTTGCTCTCCGGCGGCAACCAGCAGAAGATCGTCGTCGCCAAGTGGCTCGATCGCGATTGCGATATCCTGTTCTTCGACGAGCCGACGCGCGGCATCGACATCGGCGCAAAAAACGAGATCTACAAGCTGCTGCGGTCGCTCGCCGACCAGGGCAAGGCAATCGTCATGATCTCGTCGGAGCTGCCGGAGATCCTGCGGATGAGCGACCGGATCGTCGTGATGTGCGAAGGCCGCATCACCGGCGAGCTGTTGCCGCAGCAGGCGACGCAGGAACGAATCATGCAACTGGCGACCCAACGCGAATCCACGAAGGCAGCGTGATACGATGGACAATCCGGGAGTGGTGCAGAAAGACGGCATCGAGGCGGGCGATTACCGATGGATCGGTGCGTTCAAGCGCCGGCTGCCGGGGCCTGCGGCGCTGCAGAAGCTGCTCGCCTTCGCGAGCCTCGTGCTGCTCTTGATCTATTTCAGCTTTGCATCGCCCGCGTTCATGCAAACCGACAACATGATCAATATCCTGCAGGCCACCGCCGTGAACGGCGTGCTGGCGATCGCCTCTACCTTCGTGATCATCACCGCCGGCATCGATCTGTCGGTCGGCACGCTGATGACGTTCTGCGCGGTGATGGCAGGGGTGTTCCTGACCTACTGGGAACTGCCGATGTGGACCGGCATCGCCGCTGCAATTGTTTCCGGCGCGCTCAGCGGCAGCGTCTCCGGCACGCTGATCGCGAAGATGAAGGTGCCGCCGTTCATCGCGACGCTCGGTATGATGCTGGTGCTCAAGGGACTGTCGCTGGTGGTCTCCGGCGACAAACCGATCTATTTCAGCAACACCGAGAACTTCTCGATGATCTCGCAGGACTCGCTGCTCGGCTACGTGTTGCCCGGCCTGCCAATTCCCAATGCCGTGCTGATCCTGTTCGTGATCGCGATTCTCGCCGCCGTCGTGCTCAATCGCACCGCGCTCGGCCGTTACACCTTCGCCATCGGCAGCAACGAGGAGGCGGTGCGCCTCTCCGGCGTCAACGTCGATCGCTGGAAAATCATCATCTACGGTCTCGGCGGCGCGATCTGCGGCGTGGCCGGCCTGCTGCTCGCCTCGCGGATCAATTCCGCGCAGCCCGCGCTCGGCCAGGGCTATGAGCTCGACGCGATCGCCGCGGTCGTGATCGGCGGCACGTCGTTGAGCGGCGGCACGGGAACGATCCTCGGCACCATCATCGGTGCCTTCATCATGAGCGTTCTGACCAACGGCTTGCGGATATTGTCGGTGGCGCAGGAATGGCAGTTCGTCATCACCGGCGCCATCATCATCCTCGCGGTCTTTGCCGACATGCTGCGTCGCAATCGCGGATAACGACGGAGGCCCCGGATTCAAACAGGTCACGTTCATACAGGTCGGCAGACTTCGACCTGAAGACCGTCGCCGCCCACGGATTTTGGGCGGCAATCACAAAATAATCGTCAACTTGAGCGGAGGAAATCCAAATGTTGAAAAATTGGCTGCTTGGCGCAGCGCTCGGCACCCTGATGACAGCGGGACTGTCCGCAGGGGCCCGCGCCGACGATGTCTATATTCCCCTCATCTCCAAAGGCTTCCAGCACCAGTTCTGGCAGGCCGTGAAACTGGGCGCCGAGCAGGCGGCGAAAGCCGACAACGTCAAGATCACCTTCGAAGGCCCGGAAACCGAGGCCATGGTCGACAAGCAGATCGACATGCTCTCGGCAGCGCTTGCCAAGAAGCCCCAGGCGCTCGGTTTTGCAGCCCTCGACTCCAAGGCGGCCATTCCGCTCCTGAAGAAGGCGGAGGCGGCGAAGATCCCCGTCATCGCCTTCGACTCCGGCGTCGACAGCGACATTCCGCTGACGACCTGCACCACCGACAACGTTGCCGCCGCGGGCCTCGCGGCCGACAAGATGGCGGATCTGATCGGCGACGCCGGCGATGTCGCGGTGGTCGTGCATGACCAGACCAGCCGCACCGGCATCGACCGCCGCGATGGCTTCCTGAATCGGATGAAAGAGAAACATCCGAACGTCAAGATCGTCAGCGTGCAGTATGGCGGCGGCGATCAGCTGAAGTCGACGGAGATCACCAAGTCGATCCTGCAGGCCAATCCGAACCTGAAGGGCGTGTTCGGCGCCAACGAGGGTTCCGCGATCGGCGTGCTGAACGGCGTCAAGGAAATGAAGAAGAAGGTCGTCGTGATCGGCTACGACTCCGGCAAGCAGCAGAAGGCGGCGATCACCTCGGGCGAGATGGCCGGCGCCATCACGCAAAATCCGATCGGCATCGGCGCCTGCACCGTCAACTCGGCGGCGAAGGCGCTGAAGGGTGAGAAGTTGCCGAAGGTCACCGACACCGGCTTCTACTGGTATGACAAGTCCAACATCGCGGACCCGAAGATCGCCGCGGTTCTCTACGACTGAGATCGGTGCGGCCCGGCGGCTCGCCGCCGCCGGGTCGAAAATCGGCCGGCACGCCGTCGGCCGCAACTTCGCGCTGCGCGCCGCGGCGTCTCGACTCAGGTTCCGATCCGCAAGGACGCGCGCAGCTTGCGAAGACAGGCGATGACCGACAGCGCCGTGATAAGTCCCGTCCTCGGGTTGTCCGACGGAATGTTCTCGATCGACATGGAAAAGCGCGCCGAGTCGGAGTCCACCTCGATGCGGTGCGTGTTGCGGGTGACGGTCGGATCCGCCCAGATCTGAACGCGCGTCAGATCCGGCCCGATCCCGGCCAACGACAGCGCCACCGCGACATTCAGATTGGCCGGAAACCCCTTGGCGGCCTCCCGCGCCGTGCCGTCGAAGATCTTCAATGGCTCTGAAATGCGCTCGATGTCGATGTTGTGCTCGACGATGTAGGGCGCGCCGGCAAGCCCGCGGACCGGCTTGCGTGTCACCATCTGGACCGAGTGAATCCTGCCCTCCGCCGCTGCGGTAACGGCATCGAGGCCGATCAGCGCACCGGTCGGCACCACGATCTGGCCACCATGCTCCTTTGCGAGCCCGACCAAATCGTAGTTCTCGAGCAGCGCACCGACGCTGAGGACGACCGCGACCTTCCCGCGCATGAGCACGGGCGCGACAATCGACCGAACCAGCTTGCTGGGTAAGCATTCCACGACGAGGTCGGCGGCCTCGGCGAGTTCCTCGAGCGGCAGCAGCTTCGGAGCGGTGGTCAAACCGGCGAGCCAGGCACGGTGCTTATCCGCGTTCTGAACCGATACGGCGGCGAGGACCAAACCGTCGATGCCCCGGTCCAGCGCCTCGACGACCTTGGAGCCGATCGCTCCGAGGCCAGCCACGGCGACCCTGAGTTTTGCCGGTTGGTTCTTGGTGTCGACCATGTGCCGCCGCTTGGATCCCTCTGCTCAACTCACTCTAGACAAGCGAGCGCCGCCGACGCAACCGGCCCCCTCTCGATTTGAGGCACGGCCTCGACCCTCATCGCGATGGGCCCATGCTCACAAGAGTTTCGCGCCAAAATTCTGTTCGGGATCCATGTCCGGCATCAACCGGCCGGTGGGTTTGGCCGCCTCGCCGCCGGAGCGCGCCAGGAAACGACCGGAGCCGGGTTCAGCCGCAAGCTTGCCGTCATCCACGATCACGCGCCCGCGCGACAACACGGTGACCGGCCAGCCGCGCAGCGTGCGCCCGGCATAGGGCGTATAGCCGGCGAGGTCGTGCATCATGGCATCGCTCAACGTGACCTCACGCCGTGGATCCCAGATCGCGATATCGGCATCGCCACCTATGGCAATCGAGCCCTTGCGCGGATGCAGATTGTAGATCTTTGCCGGTGCCGTCGCAGTCAGCTCAACGAATTTTTCGATGCCTAGCCGTCCCCTGGAAACCATGGCGTCGAACAGCAGCGGCAAGCGCGCTTCCAGGCCCGGCAACCCGTTCGCCACCTGCTTGAAAGTGGGATTGGGGCCAGCACGCAACTTGCCTGACGGGTCGAACCGATACGGCGCATGATCGGACGAAATGGTCTGGAGATCGCCGAGCGCAAGCGCCTGCCACAGCGCCTCCTGATCGGCGGCACGCCGCGGCGGCGGGCTGCACGTCCATTTGGCGCCCTCGATGCCCGGTCTGTCGAGATCGTCGGCGGTGAGAAAGAGATATTGCGGGCAGGTCTCCGCGAACACCTTCAGACCCTGCCCACGCGCATCACGGATCACCTTGGCGCCTTCGGCGGTGGAGACGTGAAAGATCATGATCGGTTGATCGATCAGCGCCGCCATGCCGATCAGACGGTTGAAGGCCTCGGCCTCTGAGACCCGGGCATGGCTGATGGCGTGATATCTGGGATCGGTGTAGCCGCGGGCAAGCAGCCTTTTCACCATCCAGGAGATGATCCCGTGGTTCTCGGCATGGGCGCAGAGCAGCGCGCCGCCGTCGCGCGCCGCAAGCAGAATGTCGAGCAGCGGCTCGTCGTCGATCTTGAGGCGATCATAGGTCATGAAGATCTTGATCGAGCCGTGGCCCTGCTTGATCAGATGCGGCAGATCCGTCTCCAGCGTCTGTTTCGTCGGGTCGGCGATGATGATGTGAAAGGCGTAGTCGATGACCGCGCCGCGTTTCGCGAGCGCATGATAGTCCTCGAGCACCTCCGGCAGTTTCATGCCGACGTGCTGGGCTGCGAACGGGATCACGGTGGTGGTGCCGCCGAAGGCCGCCGAGACGGTCGCGCTCTCGAACGTATCGGCATTCATGATGCCCGCAGCGGAGAGCTGCTCGATATGCGCGTGGCTGTCGACGCCTCCAGGCAGAACCAGCTTGCCGCGCGCGTCGATCTCGCGCTTTGCGCCCGCCAGCCCGCGGCCGATCGCGACAATCGTCTCGCCCGCGATGGCGACATCGGCCTCGAACACGTCGCTTGCGGTCGCGACCCGTCCGCCGCGAATGAGGACGTCGTAAGCGGGCTCGGTCATCGGAAACTCCTGGTCGTTAGTCCAGCGCATAAAAGCATAGTTCATGCCGCCGCGCTCGCTTGCGTTTACGCAGGAGACAGCTGATCATGTGGTGTTAGATGGCATCATCATTGCTTCAATTGGGGCTCGCCCGATGCCTCAGCCCGCAGGAAAACACGATGTCCCGGCCGCGCATTCTCGTCATCAATCCCAATTCCAATCACCTGGTGACGCAAGGACTGAAGGACGCCTTGAAGCCGCTCGACTTTGACGGCGGGCCTGAGATCGTCTGCGAGACCTTGACCGAGGGACCGTATGGAATCGAGAGCCAGGCCGATGCGGACGGCGTGGTGATGCCGTTGCGCCGTCTGGTCGAGAGCGACAACCGTTCGGCGGCTTTCGTCATTGCCTGCTACAGTGATCCCGGCCTGCATGTCTGTCGCGAAGGAACCGATCGGCCTGTTTTCGGCATCGCCGAATGCGGCGTGCTGACGGCGCTTGCGCGCGCGGAGAGTTTTGGCGTGATTGCGATCGCCCAGCGTTCGATTCGCCGGCACATCCGTTATCTCAGGCAGATGGGATTGACGGATCGCCTCGCCGGCGAACGTCCCTTGAACATGAGCGTCGCGGAAACGGCATCGGGCGAAGGAACTCTCGCGAAGATGATCGAGGTCGGACGCAGCCTCAAGGAGGAAGACGGAGCCGGGGCCATCGTGATGGGCTGCGCCGGCATGGCGCGCCACCGCAAGTCCCTGGAGCAGGCGCTCGGGATTCCCGTGATCGACCCGACGCAGGCCGCCGTGACGATGGCGGTTGGCACGGTGCAGCTCGCCCATCACTGACCCCGGTCGTGCGGATCAGTCGCGCGGAAGATGCCGGACAACTATGCTTCCGGAGGCTGCACCGCGCCGGTGCGGCTGGTGATCAGGCCATAATGCTCGATGCGGCGGTGCTGCGCGAAGTTGAAGATCGTGTTCTTGCCGAAGGCGGTGGCGTCGAGATCGCAGGGGTGAACCAGCAGTTCGTCGTCTTCGGTCCTGGCCTCGACAACGATCTCGCCATCGGGATCGACAATCAGGCTGCCGCCGATCAAGGGGTGGCCATCCTCGACGCCCGCCTTGGCAACAGCGACGACCCAGGTCGAGTTCTGGTAGGCGCCGGCCTGCACGGATAGGCGGTTGTGGAACAACCGCTTCGCGGGCCCCTCCTCGCTCTTTTCGGCATTGACCGAGGGCGTGTTGTAGCCGATCAGCACCATCTCGACGCCTTGCAGGCCCATCACGCGATAGGTCTCGGGCCAGCGCCGGTCGTTGCAGACCGCCATGCCGAGGATGCCACCAAGCGCGCGCCAGACGTTGAAACCGAGATCGCCTGGCTCGAAGTAGCGCTTTTCCAGATGCTGGAAGGCGCGTTCTGTTTCAAACTCGGAATGCCCCGGCAGATGCACCTTGCGGTACTTGCCGACAATCCCGGCGGATTTGTCGGTCAGGATGCAGGTGTTGAAATGGTGCCCGTCGGGCGTCAGTTCGGCGTAACCAAAGCTCATGGCGATCTGGTGCTCCGCGGCGCGCGCGAACAGCGGCCGCGTCGCCGCGTTCGGCATCTCGCGCTCGAACCAGCTATCGACCTCGGCCTGATCCTCCATGTACCAGCGCGGAAAGAACGTGGTGAGCGCGAGCTCCGGATAGACAATCAGATCGGCGCCCCTGGCTTTGGCTTCATCCATCAGCGCGATCATGCGCTTGACCACAGCTTGGCGGCCTTCGGCCTTCTGGATCGGGCCCATCTGGGCGGCGGCGACAGTGATCACGCGCATGGATGACTTCCTGGATGCATCTATTTAGGGCAGCAGCTGTGCAACAATCGAGCAGCTTGAGATTCTCGCGTCCTTGACGACATTCCGGTTCAAGCGGCGCCGCCATTAGAGTTTGGGCTCGCGCCAAGTCAATTGCCGCGAAGCTCCGCTTTCACGCACGTCTGTTCTGCGTTTCGAGCCGGCGACGATAGAGCGTGCGCGCCTTACGCCTCGATGCCGTGCTGGATGAGAATGCGCTCCGCGCTGTCGTTCCAGACATCCATCTTGACGATCTGTCCATCCCTGACGACGAAACGATCGACATAGCGGTTGCCGTCGAACGGCGTTCCGTCGGGCCATTCGCCGTAGAGCGTGCCGACGCTGTAGACGACGGTCTCGTCGGCGCCGGGACAGACATCGAAGCGATCCATCTGCTTCTTGACCCAGCGGTAGCGCCGCGCGTTGAAGCCGGCCGGCCCGCGCGGGTGATCGAACTCGCGGCCGCCGGTGAAGGTGATCACCGCGCCCGGCTTCACAAAGGCCGCCGCCGCCTCCGGATCGGGAATCATCGAGGCGGTGAGATAGGCCTCGACGACCTCGGCATCCGACAACAGGCGGATTTCGGGCTTCGCGACAACGGACATGGCGGTTTCCTCCGAGCGGCCGAGATACTACAATTCAAGCGGCAAATTGCATGCATATTCTTTAGGCCAGACCTCCTGCCTGCGATTTGTGCGCCCGCTAAACTCGCTCTCCTCCAGTCTGCCCTTCCATGAGCACGCATACCGCCTTCGACCAGATCTTCCGCAACGCCGTGACGCGGTCCTCGCCGACGCCGGTCGACATCGGCGTATCCGGCGGCCGGATCGCCGCCGTCGCGCCGCACCTCGTTTGCGAAGCGGCCGAGGTCGATGTCGGCGGCCGGCTGGTGTTGCCCGGTTTTGTCGACACCCACATCCATCTCGACAAGGCCTGCCTGCTCGGCCGCTGCGGGCACAATCATGGCAGCCTCGGTGCCGCCATCGCCGAGGTCTCGGCGATGAAACGCGGCTTCACGGTCGAGGACGTCTATGCCCGTGGCGCCCGAGTGATCGAACGCGCGATCGTTCACGGCACCACGCGAATGCGCACCCATGTCGAGATCGACCCGCGCATCGCGCTGCGCGGGTTTGAAGCCATCAAGGCCCTGAAGCGCGACTATGCCTGGGCGATCGAGCTGTCGCTCTGTGTGTTTCCGCAGGAAGGGCTGACCAACGATCCCGGCACTGAGGAGCTTCTCGTCGCAGCGTTGCGCGACGGCGGCGAGGTGATCGGCGGTTGTCCCTATACCGACACCGATCCGCATGCGCAGATCGAAAGGCTGTTCGATCTGGCGCAGGAATTCGATGTCGACGTCGATCTCCACCTCGACTTCGATCTCGACCCGTCGTGGTGGCATCTGGACGAGGTCTGCCGGCAGACCGAACGGCGCAACTATCACGGCCGGGTCGCGATCGGCCACGCCACGAAACTTTCGGCATTGCCGCCGGAACGGCTGACGCAGGCGACCGCGCGTCTGGCGAACGCCGGCGTCGCCGTCACGGTGCTCCCGGCGACCGATCTTTATCTGATGGGCCGCGACGCCACGCATAATTCGCCGCGCGGCCTCACCGCGGCGCACAAGCTCGTCGAAAACGGCGTCGTGTGTTCGGTTGCCACCAACAATGTGCTCAATCCCTTCACACCATTCGGCGATGCGTCACTGCTGCGGATGGCCAATTTCTACGCCAATGTCGCGCATGCCGGCATTGGCGAGTTCGAAGCGTGCCTCGACCTCGTGACCGACCTTCCGGCGCGGCTGATGAACCTCAGGAATTACGGCATCATCGTCGGCAATCCCGCCGATATCGTGGTACTCGACACCAACAGCGCCCTGAACGCGATCGCCGAATTGCCCGATATCGTCCTGGGATTCAAGAACGGACGCCAGGTCTTCGAGCGGCGGCAACCGGTCTTGTTCCCGCCCGGATAAGATGCTTCTAGCGGTCGCGCTCCGACGGCGGTAGGCTGTCAACAAACCCGCCAGGTCAAATGGAGGAACGCATGCGAGAGCTGACGCCGGAAACGATCACAGACGCGGTTCTGGACCAGATGGCAACGACACCGGACCCACGTATGAGAGAGGTGATGGCATCCGCCGTGAGGCACCTGCATGCCTTCGCCCGGGAGGTGAACCTGACCCCCGCAGAATGGATCAAGGGCATCGAATTCATGACCACGGTCGGCAAGATGTGTACGCCCGAACGGCAGGAATTCATCCTGCTTTCGGATACAGTTGGCCTGTCGGCACTCGTCAACGGCCTGCACGACAGCACGGCGATCGAGGAAGGCACCCATACAAGCCTGCTTGGCCCGTTCTACCGCGAGACCGCGCCCCGACTGGCGGCTGGCACCCAGATCGCAAAGACCGTAAAGCCGGGGAGCGAATGCGCGCTCTACGGCCGCGTCACCGACGTCAACGGCAAGCCGCTCGCCAACGCGACCGTTTCGGTCTGGCAGACCGGCGCCGACGGTCTCTACGACATTCAGGAGAGCGCCACGGAAATCGACTATCGCGGCGTCTTCACCACGGATGCGGACGGCATCTACCTGGTACGCACGGTCAAACCGGTCGGATATTCCATCCCGATGGATGGCCCGGTTGGCGCCATGGTCAAGGCGCAGGCACGGCACGGTATGAGGCCGGCCCACATACACTTCCTGGTTGCGGCACCCGGCTATCGCGAGCTGGTGACGGCGCTTTATTTGCGCGACGATCCGCACCTTGCCGACGACGTCGTGTTCGGCTCGTCGGGTGACCTTGCCGTCGACCTCGATGCCGATGATCCGAACTGCCCGATCCAGGGACTGCCGAGCATCCGCTTCGATCTGCGGCTTTCGCGCGAAGGCGCGGCTGACAAGGCCAGCGGGCGCGTCGGGTCCGACCCTGCGGCGATCATGAGACCGCCGGCACGGGCCGACCACGGGCAAGCGGACGCGCCGGCACCAGCGGCGAGCTAGTCGTCGGCTTCCGGCAAACGTGCGTTTCGTCTTAAGTCCGAGGACCAGCCACTATTGTGGCTTGTCGCCGGGCTGTCTTTGGTTCTAACGTTCCCGCAGGCGAGCGAGGATCGGGACGCCAGTCTCCGGCACGCCACAGTGATGACCCTAATCTGGCGAAAACACGCGGACGCATGCAGGCGACCGAAAACGGGACATATTGGAGGATCAATGAAACGCAGGACGCTTCTCGGCGGAGCGATCGCCGTCGCCGTGGCTGGCCCGGCCTCGCGCCTTCTCGCTCAGCAGGCGCCGATCAGGATCGGCATGAGCATGCCGCAGACCGGCGGCCTCGCGGGTGGCGGCAAGGCTTCGCTGCTCGGCATCGAGATCTGGCGCGACGATGTCAACGCCAAGGGCGGCCTGCTCGGCCGCAAGGTCGAACTTGTCGTCTATGACGACAAGTCGAGCGCTTCCGAGACCCCGGCGATCTACTCGAAGCTGCTCGACGTCGACAAGGTTGATCTGCTGTTCGCACCCTACGCGACGGTGCCGACGGCGCCGATCATGCCGCTTGTCAAGCAGCGGGGCCTTCTGCTGATGGGAAACTTCTCGTTCCAGGTCAACAGCAAGGTCGGCCACGACATGTGGTTCAATAACGCCCCGTGGGGACCCGCCGACAGCTGGGCGACGGCGTTCATCGAGCTCGGCCAGAAGGCCGGCGGCAAGAACATCGCGCTGCTCACGGCGGACCAGGAATTTGCGCAGAATCTGGCGGTAACCGCGCGCGAGGTCGCAAAGAAGCACGATTTGCCAATCGTCTTCGACCAGGCCTATCCGCCCAACACGGTGGAGTTCTCCGGCATCGTCCGTGCGCTCAATGCCGCCAAGCCGGACATTGTCTATGTCTCATCCTATCCGCCGGACTCGACCGGAATCCTGCGCGCCGTGAACGAGATCGGAATCGGAGACAACGTCAAGATATTCGGCGGCGGCATGGTTGGCCTGCAATTCGGCCCGGTGATGGAGAATCTGGGTTCGCTGCTCAACGGCGTCGTCAACTTCAACACCTGGCTCCCGGAACCGAGCATGTATTTCGAGGGCACCAAGGAGTTCTTCGAGAAATACACGAAGCGCGCCGTCGAAGCCAAGGTCGATCCGCTCGGCTATTATCTTGCGCCGTTCGGCTACGCTTCGGGTCAGCTCGTCGAGCAGGCCATCAACGCAACGAAGTCGTTCGACCAGAAGGGGATCGCCAAATATCTCCACGAGAACGAGACCAAGACCATCGTCGGCCCGATCGCATTTTCGGCGGACGGCGAGCGCAAGGAAACCGCGACGCTGATGGCGCAGTTTCGCGGCGTCGCCGACAAGAACATCGCGCAGTTCCGCAGTACCGGCAAGCAGGTGATCCTGTTCCCTGACAAGCTCAAGTCTGGCGATCTCATCAGTCCTTTCGAGGCTGCCCGCAAGTGACTTGGTGTCGTCTTGCGGGGCCTCTGGAGCAAACCTTGGAATCGAGAGGACATTGAGAAACTCATGATTTTAGTGCCGTTCGGCGCGGAAGTTCTCTTGACTGCCTTGCGGCAACAATGAAGAGAAGTTCCGGACCGCCGCGGATGCGGATCGTCTCCGATGCGGTGGGGCTAAGAACGGGGGATCTTGGGTGTTTTCAGTAGACCTGCTGCTCAATGCGGTGGTGCTCGGTGTGCTGCTCGGCTGCTTCTATGCAGCCGTCAGCCTTGGGCTATCGGTCTCGTTCGGCCTGCTCGACGTTCCCCACGTCGCGCATCCGGCCGTTCTGATACTGGCGTCCTACGGCGTGTTCTTCCTCAACGACAGCTACGACATCGACCCGCTGCTGGCGGGGCTATTGATCACGCCGCTGCTGTTCGTGTTCGGCCTTGTCGCCTACCGCGTCTACTACGAGACGTTCGAAAAACGCGGCAGCGATGCCGGCGTACGCGGCATCGCGTTCTTGTTCGGCATCGCATTCATCATCGAAGTGCTGATCATCCTGCAGTTCGGCGTGGACCAGCGTTCGGTCACCGCCTCCTATATCGGCAAGGCCTGGCGGATCGGTGAGATGCGGATCCCGGCCCGGCTGATCGTTGCCTTCGCCGTTGCTTCCGTGCTGGCTATCCTGCTGACGCTGTACCTGTCGCGAACCTTCATGGGACGCGCGATCCGCGCGGTCGCGCAGGACGAGGAGGCGCTGCGGTTGATGGGCGCCAACCCGGTCAAGATCAAGCAATGGGCGTTCGGCATTGCGACTGCCGTGCTCGGGGTGGCGGGCGCCCTGCTCATCATCGTGGCTCCGGTCGAACCGACGCTCGATCGCGCCTATATCGGGCGGACGTTCTGCGTCGTGGTCATGGCGGGATTAGGCAGCATGACCGGCACCCTGATCGCCGCCATTATCCTTGGCGTCGTCGAATCCATCGTTCTGAGCACGGTCGGCGCCTCCTGGGCGCCCGCCATTTCGTTCGCGATGCTGCTCGGCGTCCTTGCCATCCGGCCGCAGGGCCTGTTCGGCAGGCTGTCATGAATAGCAACAGCGTTGCGTTCTGGATCGGGGCGGCGCTCTTCCTCGTCGTTATCGGGGTGATGACGCAGGTCATCGGCAACGAATATCCGTTCTTTGCCGGCTACGTGATCCTGCAATTCATCGTGCTCGCGGTGGCATGGACTATCCTCGGCGGCTACGCCGGCTACGTGAATTTCGGCACCAGCGCCTTTTTCGGCGTCGGCGTCTATACAGCGGTGTTCCTGGTCAAGGCGATGGGCGCGCCGCTTCTGGTCCAGATCGCAGCCGCCGCGGCCGTCGGCGCATTGCTCGGCTTCGCAGTGGGGCTGTTGACCTTGCGTATGCAGGGCATCTTCTTCTCGATCGCGACGATTGCGCTCACGATCGTCATCGAGACGACGGTGACGAACTGGCGCTTCGTCGGCGGCGCGGCCGGCATTCAGCTGCAGCGGCCGCCGGTGATGCCGCCGTTCCACAGCTATGTGCAGATGCTGTTCTTCGTTCAGGCGCTGCTCGTGGTGCTGGCGGTTGCGATCGCGCGCTACGTCCAGCGTTCATGGATTGGCCGCGGCCTGCAGGCGCTCAGGGATGACGAACTCGCCGCGGAATGCTCGGGCGTGCCGACCTTGCGGCTGAAGGTGCTCGCTTGTGTGATTTCCGGCGCGCTGATGTGCGCGGCAGGCGCACCCGCCGCCATGTACCTGCAGTACGCCGACCCGTCGTCCGCCTTCAATCTCAATTACTCCGTCACGGTCCTTGCGATGTCGCTGATCGGCGGGACCGCGCATTGGGCAGGCCCGATTGTCGGCGCCATCCTGTTGGGGGTGACGCAACAGCTGCTGGCGGTGACCATCTCGTCGGAAGTGAATGTGCTTGTGCTCGGCGTCATGCTGGTGCTGTTCGTGGTGGCAGCGCCCGAGGGGTTGCTTGGCCTCGCCCGCCGCATTGCCGGCACTCGTGCGGGAGGCGAAGCGTGACCTCGGCGAGCGGATCCGAACAACCTCTGCTGCGGATCGACGGGCTGACCAAACGCTTCGGCGGCTTCACGGCGCTCGACAATGTCAGTGTCGATATCCGGCCGGGAGAGCGTTTCGGACTCATTGGCCCGAACGGCTCGGGCAAGACCACGCTGATCAACTGCATTTCCGGCGCATTCCGTACCGAGACCGGCACCGTGGTGTTTCGTGGCGAGGATATGACACCGTTGCCGCCGCATATCCGCACCCGCCGCGGCATTGCGCGCAGCTTCCAGATCCCGCGGCCGTTCAGGAGCATGACAGTCGTCGAAAATCTGATGGTAGCGCTCGACTTCGCCACCGCCGCCGACGACTTCGCCTCGGCGGCGCATCGGCGCGACGCTGCGATGTCGATCCTGACGCGGATGGGTCTCGAGTCCAAGGCCAATGTGTCGGCCACGAAGCTCAGCCAGGTGGAATTGCGCAAGATGGAGCTCGCCCGCGCGATGGCGACGCACCCAAAACTCCTGATTTCCGACGAGGCTATGGCCGGGCTTTCCCACTCCGAAGTTGACGAGGTGCTTGATCTTCTGATGGGCCTCGCAGGCCAGCACATCACGGTCATCATGATCGAGCACATCATGCAGGCCGTGATGCGCTTCTCCGACCGCGTAATGTGCCTCGATGCCGGCCGGATCATCGCGATCGGCGCGCCTACCGAGGTGATGGCGAACCAGCGGGTGCAGGAGGCTTATCTTGGCACTTAGCCTCGCGATCAAGGACCTCGATGCCGGTTACGGCGCCGTGAAGGCGCTGCGCGGCGTCTCGCTCGAGGTCGAGGGTGGCGAGACCGTCGCGTTGCTCGGCACCAACGGCAACGGCAAGAGCACGCTGATGAAATGCATCGCCGGCCTGGTTCGCCCGCAGCGCGGAAGCATGTCGCTGACGATCGACGAAAACGTGCATGATCTGACCAAGCTGGCGCCCGAGGCGATCGTCGATCTCGGTGTGGCGCTGGTTCCCGAGGGACGGCGGTTGTTTCCCAAGCTGACCGTGTCGGAAAATCTGATGCTCGGTGCCTTCCGCAAGGCGGCCCGCCGCGACATCGACCGCAACCTGGCGCTCGCCTTCGAAACCTTCCCGGCGCTGAAGGAGCGGCGCAGGCAGCTCGCCGGCACCATGTCAGGCGGCCAACAGCAGATGCTCGCGATCGCCCGCGCGCTGATGTCGTCGCCACGCCTGTTGTTGATCGACGAGCCTTCGGTCGGCCTGTCGCCGCTCCTGGTCTCGCAGACCATCGCCAAGATCGGCGAGCTCAATCGGCACATCGGCCTGACGGTGCTGATGGCCGAGCAGAACTTCAATCAGGCGATCCGGATCGCCGATCGCGGTTACATCATCGTTCACGGCGAGATCGTGGTCGCGGCCCGTTCGGTCGATGAACTGAGGGGCAACGACATCGTCAAGCGGCTCTATCTCGGCGGCGTCGCGTGATTGCGGGACGATGGTGGTGCGGCGCCACCGCTGAGGCGGGAAAGTGGAGTGTCGAGCGACCGGCGTCTTCCCAAATCCCCTGAACCCATCGCGCATCGCAGGCGACTTAAGCGCTGAGGGCTTGCCCTGCCCCGCCTTGAGAGCCTGAGACCGATGTCCGCTTCGTATCGCCTCGCGGCGCTGGCGATTTCCGCTATCCTGCTTGCGCCGCCAGGCGCCAATGCCATGGACGAAACGCTTCGTGCCTCCAGTCGCGGGCCGACCTTGCTTGCGATGTGCGGCGATGACGGCATCATCGACGCCGCCGGCTGCAAGGATCGCCCTTACGGCGCCCTTGCCGACAAGATGGAGGCGGCGCTGCAGGCGCAGCTTGCGAAGGCGCCGGCCAATGTCCGGCCGCTGCTGAAGCGCGACCAGGCCTGGTTCGACGAAATCGTTATCAATGCGGCACAGTCGATGCCGAAATCAGATAACGCCGGCAATCAGGACGCCCTGGTCGCGATGCTGCGCCAGCGGACCGCGACGCTCGAAACGATCGGGCCCGGATTCGGCCGTTCCGGTTTCACCGGGCGCTGGGTGAGCGCATTCGGCAGCGTGACGGTCACGCCGGCCGCCAGCGGCACCTATCGTCTGGCCATCGATTTGCATGCGGCGTACGGCGCAGATGAAGACCAGATCCTGGATTGCCGCGCCACCACGCTGCTCAGCCCCGCAGCCGGTGGCTGGCTCACCGGGTCGATCCGCGGGGACGACAAATCAGCCGACGACAACGCATCGGTCAGCGACGACAAATCCGAGCCGACGATCAGGATGCGCCGCCAGGGCGAGACGCTTCGTATCGTCGCCAGCTTCGGCGACAATACGAAGCGGCTGGGCTGCGGCAATGTCGGCCAGATCACGGCGAGCTATTTTGCCAGCGGCAAAGCCGGCAACCATGCCGCGGCGGGCAAGGCCGACACCTCCTTCGTCACGCCGACGCTTGACTGCGCACGCCCGTATACGGCCAGCGACGAAGAGATTTGCGCCGATCCGGATTTGGCCGAAAACGACCAGCGGCTGAACCGGGCATGGAAGGCATTGCTGCCGCGGCTCGATGACGCGACCCGTCGTGCGCTTACCGAGGATCAGCGCAACTGGATCACTGCCCAGACCGGGCAGTATCCGCAGTCGCTGCATCCCGGCCGGGACAAAACCAGCTGGTTCATGCATTTCACCGTCGATGCGCGCGACCAGCTCGACCGCCTGCAACGCCAACGAATCGCGCTGCTCGAAGGCTTCGACGACAAGCGCAGCGGTCTCGAGGGCCTGTGGCTCAGCTACACCGCGGTGCTCAAGGTGACGCTGACCGGCGACGGCGGCATCAAGGCCAAGGGCCAGAAATGGGATCGGGAGGACTGGAAGACCGTCTGCGATTTCGACATCAAGGGCAAGATCGCAGGTGGCGTCTTTCGTTCCGACCAAACGCGCACCAATCCTGACACGCTCGAGCGCGACCACGCCACGCTGATCGTCAACCGCCAGGACGATGTTTTTGCCCAGAAGCGAATTCAGCCCGACGGAGGAGGCGCCAACGACGAACCCAAATGCACGCGCCGCTTGGACAATTCGTCGACCGCGCGGCTGTTTCCGGTCCGTCCCTCGCCCGACTTCGACAATCTCGTCGGATCGACCCGTTAAGTTCTCGTTGGGTTAGAAGGCGGCGTCAACAGCCCTGACAATTCCGCGCCGACCTCCGTTATTCGCGGCGGATCGGCGCCGGCGCGCCCGCAGGTGATGGCCGCGCAACCCGTCGCGAACGACAGCACGCGGCGAAGCTCCTCCGCGTTCGCCTGCGCCAGCGCTTGCGCCCCGATCCGCCCGATCGCCCGCAACGCGAACAACAGCGCGGCCTGAAAACTGTCGCCGGCGCCGATCGTATCCACCACGTTCACGACAGGCGCCTTGACGTCGACCGCGCCCGCCTCCTGGTGCCAGGCCTGCGCTCCCTTGATTCCGCGGGTGATGACAACCAGGCTTGCGCCCGCCGCGATCAGTGCTTGCGCCCGTTCCGCATGATCGCCGCCGCCGTACAGAAATTCGAAGTCGACGTCCGACATCCGCACGATGTCCGCCTTGGCGGCGAATGCATCCATCTGCGCGACGTAGCGGGCCTTGTCCTTGACCAGGTTGGGCCTGCAATTCGGATCGAAGGAGACGGTGACCGATCCGCCGGTATCCCCGAGCATGGCAAGCGCCTCGGCGGCGCCGCTGTCGTTGGTGAGGGTCGTCGACCCGACATGGATGGCCTCGATTTCACCGAAGGCGATCGAACCCGGCCGATAGATCCAGTTTCGGGACGCGGTCGCCTCGTCGTAGAAGGCATATTGCGGCTCGCCGCCGACGGTGCGGACAAAGGCGAGCGTCGCCTGGTGCGGGCTGCGCGTTGCATATCGCAGGTCGACTTGGGATGCGGTGGCATGATCGGCAATCATGCGACCAAAAAGGTCGGTCGAGATACCGCCCACGAACCCCGTCGATGCACCGAGGCGCGCCATGCCGACGGCGATGTTGAGACAGGACCCGCCAACCACCGGCACGACGGCGTCGCGCCCGTCAACCGCTTTGACGGGCAGGAAATCGATCAGGGCGTCACCGCAACTCAGCAGCATCGTTCTATGTCTTTGTGTTGATCGATCCGGTCCGGCGCATAACCTCGCGGCTTTCCCGGTCCAGTTTTCGCATCAGTCCGTGGACCTGTCGCTTGGTCCGGTGGAAGTCGGCCATTCCGGGCGCTGTCGGTTCACTCAAATGCCCGATCGCCGACATCGAGTCCATCGCTTCACCGATCGATCCGCAACAGCCGCCGGCCACCGCACCCAGCATGGCAGCGCCAAGCAGCACAGGCTCCTGGGTTTCGGGAAGCGCAATCTTCAGCCCCGTCGTATCCGCCATGATCTGGCGGACCAGCGCACTGCGTGCCGCGCCGCCGCCGATCACCATGAGGTCGCTGTCGACCCCGTGGGAGCGGAAAGCGTCGACGACATCGGCAAGCCCATAGGCAAGGCCGCACAATCCTGCCACGAACAGCCGCTCCATCGAGCCGATGTCGACGTCGAGGTCCATTCCCGCGACGACGGCGCGCGAATCGGGATCGGCGAACGGCGAACGGTTGCCGAGAAACTCCGGTAGAACGTGGATGTCGCGCGCGAGCAAGGCCGCCTCGCCGGCGTTTTGCGGGTTCGAGACGATGCGGCGCTCCAGAAATTCCAGAATTTCCATGCCGGCGCCACGCGCCGCCGCGACCGCCTCGTCATATGCCGGATGCGACCTGACGAGATGATCGATGGCCGCGCCCGCCGCAGACTGGCCGCCTTCGTTGAGCCAGAATCCGGGAACCATCCCCGAGTAATAGGGGCCCCAGACGCCGGGGACAAAACGAGGCTCTGACGTTGTCGCCATGATGCAGGCCGAGGTTCCCATAATGTAGGCGAGACGACGGCACACATCGACCGGCGCGCCCGACGTCTCGCGCCCGCCGATCGTGCCGACGCCTCCGGCATGGGCGTCGATCAGCGACGCGCCGACCGGTGTGCCCTCCAGCAGACCGAAATCGCGCGCGGCGGATTTGCTCAGGCCGGTCCCCAGCGGCGTGCCGGGCGCGACGATTTCCTGGCCGATTTTCGCGTAAGCGTCCGAAGCGAGATCCGCAAGACCGACGCGATCGAGGTAGCTGTTGCTCCAGCGCTGCTCGTGGGCAAGGAAATTCCATTTGCAGCCGAGCGTGCAGATCGAACGCAGCGTCGATCCGGTGGCGCGAAACGAAAGATAGTCGGCGAGATCGAAGAAATGGCCAGCCCGACCGTATGTCGACGGCAAATGCCGCTTCAGCCAGAGCAGCTTGGGAATCTCCATTTCCGGCGAGACCGAGCCCCCGACATAGCGCAGCACCTCGTCATGGGTGTCGTTGATGAGACGGGCCTCGGCGATCGCGCGATGATCCATCCAGACGATGACATTGCGCCGCTCGTCGCCTGACGTGCTCACCGTCAGCGGGTTGGCGCTCGCGTCGAGCACCACGAGCGAGCAGGTCGCATCGAAGCCCAGGCCCTTGACGGCGGACGGTGGAAGCGCGGCTTCCAGCATGGCCGCACGCACCGAAGCGGCACAGGCCGCCCAGATCTCGGAAGACGACTGTTCGACGATACTGCCGGCTTCATGCCAGACCGTGATCGGGTGCCGGGCGGTTGCCAGCAAAGTGCCCTTCTCGTCAAAGACTCCGGCGCGCGCACTCGATGTTCCGACGTCGATGCCGATGAAGGCCCGCCTCATTGCAACCCCATTCAAGACCAGCGCAAGCTCACCAGCAGGTATAGCCTCCGTCGACGAGAACGATGCTCCCGGTCATCAGGCTCGCGGCATCGGAGGCCAGGAACAGGACAACGGAGGCAATCTCTTCAACCTCCCCCATCCTGCCCATGGGTGTACCACCAATCCAGGCATCGTACATCCGCGGGTTGCTCTTGACGAACGCGTTGAGCGGCGTGGTGATATAAGTCGGCGCGACCGCATTGACGCGCACGCCGCGGGCGCCCCACTCGGCCGCGAGCGATTTCGTGAGATGGTGCACTGCGGCCTTGGATGCGTTGTAGTAGCACTGCTCCTGCGGCTTGTTGACGATGAATCCGGACATCGAACCGATGTTGACAATGGCGCCCGACTTCGCACCCAGCATGTGCTTGCCGAAGGCGCGGCAGCACCAGAACGTGCCGTTGAGATTGACGTCGATGACATTGAGCCAATGCTCGTCGGTGACCGTTTCGGCCGGCGTTTCGCTGCGGGCAATGCCGGCGTTGTTGACGAGAATATCGATCCGTCCATGCTGCGCCGCAACTTGATCCGCCAGCTCGGAGACACGCCCGGAATCCGTCACGTCCATGATGGCAACCTTGGCATCATAGCCCTTCGCGGTGAGGCTGGCGCAACCGGTCTCTGCCAGGTTTGGATCCCGGTCGGCGATGATGACCTTCGCGCCGGCTTCCCCGAGCGCTTCCGCGCATGCAAGGCCAATCCCCTGCCCGGCACCTGTGACGACGGCGACGCGGCCGCCAAGCCTGAATTTCTCGAGATACATCTTGTCTTTGTTCCTGTTGCTGGTTTGCCGGCGGCTTGGTTTGCCGCCACTCAAGTCCTGATCGCCAGGCCCTCCTTGTCGAAGCGATGCAGGCGGGCCGGATCCGGCGAAAGCCACACCGGGTCGCCCGCCTTCAGATTGAGTTCTCCGACATAGCGAACCGTCAGCGTGCCTAGCTTTCCGGCGTCGACATAAAGAAAGGTGTCGCTGCCGAGATGCTCGGCGACCGATACGGTCCCCGGCCATCCCTCCCCCTCTTGGCCCACTCTCAGATGTTCGGGCCTGATCCCCAGAGTGGCCGCGTCATTGCGGCCGGTCGCCTCGCCGGAGACAAAGTTCATCTTCGGGGAACCGATGAAGCCGGCGACGAACAGGTTCACCGGCCGCTCGTACAGTTCGAGCGGCGAGCCGTATTGCTCGACGTCGCCGGCATTGAGCACCACAATCTTGTCGGCCATGGTCATGGCCTCGACCTGGTCGTGTGTCACGTAGATCGCCGTGGTGCCGAGCTGCTTCTGCAGCTTGGTGACCTCGAGGCGCATCTGGACGCGCAGCGCGGCGTCGAGGTTCGACAAGGGCTCGTCAAACAGGAAGGCTTTCGGCTCGCGCACGATGGCGCGCCCGATCGCGACCCGCTGGCGCTGCCCGCCCGAGAGATCGCGCGGCTTGCGCTCAAGATAGGGCGTCAGGTTCAGCGTGGCGGCGGCGGCTTCCACCTTGCGGTCGATCTCCGCGCGCGGCAAGCCTGCCATTTTCAGGCCGAACGCGATATTGCCGCGAACGCTCATGTGGGGATAGAGCGCGTAGGACTGAAACACCATGGACAGCCCGCGCTTCGCCGGGGGTACGTCCACCACATTGCGGCCGTCGATGAGGATTTGTCCGCCGGTGACGTCCTCAAGTCCGGCGATCAGGCGCAGCAGCGTCGTCTTCCCGCAGCCGGACGGACCGACGAAGACCACGAAGGCGCCGTCGGCGATATCCAGGTTCGCATCCTTGATGATGTTGACCGGCCCGAACGATTTGCGGACTCCCTGCAACGTTATCTGGCCCATGATCTTTCGTCCTTTCGCAGATCTACTTGACGGCGCCAAATGTCAGGCCGCGGACGAGCTGCCGCTGGGTGAACCAACCGAGTATGACAATCGGAGCAATGGCGAGCGTCGACGCGGCCGACAGCTTCGCCCAGAACAGGCCTTCCGGACTGGAATAGGACGCGATGAAAACCGTCAGCGGCGCGGCATCCAGCGTTGACAGGTTCAAGGTCCAGAATGCCTCGTTCCAGGCCAGGATGAAGTTGAGAAGCAGCGTCGAGGCCAGGCCGGGAACGGCCATCGGCGTCAGCACATAGACGAGCTCGCGTCCGATCGTCGCGCCGTCCATCCGAGCCGCTTCGAGGATGTCCTTCGGGATTTCCTTGAAATAGGTGAAGAGCATCCAGATCACGATCGGCAGGTTGCCAAGACAGAGGATCAGGATCAGACCGGCGCGGGTGTCGAGCAGGCCGAAATCGCGGTAGATCAGATAGATCGGCACCAGAACGCCGACCGGCGGCATCATCTTGGTGGAGAGCATCCAGAGCAGGACGTCCTTGGTCCGTTTGGTCGGCGCGAACGCCATCGACCAGGCCGCCGGTACGGCGATCAACATCGCAATCAGCGTCGACCCGCCCGCAATCATGATCGAGTTGAGCGCGTGATGAAGGTAGTCGCTGCGGCTCTGCACCGTCGCATAGTTCTCCATCGTCCAGTGGAACAACAGGAATTTGGGCGGCATGGCAAATGCGTCGAGCTCGGTCTTGAAGCTGGTCAGGACCATCCACAGGATCGGCAGGAAAATCAAAAATCCGAACAACCACGCAGCCGCGGTGGACACCACCACATGTCTCGACGTTACCTTGCGTGCCATCGCCTACGTCTCCAGATTCCGTCCGATGATCCGCACCAGGAAGAAGGCCACGATGTTGGCGATCACGACCGCCACCAGGCCGCCGGCCGAGGCGTTTCCGACGTCGAACTGGATCAGCGCCTGCGAGTAGATCAGGAACGCGATGTTGGTCGTGCGCAGGCCCGGGCCGCCGCCCGTCGTCACGAAGATCTCGGCGAACACGGTCAGAAGGAAAATCGTTTCGATCAGGATGACCACGGTGATCGGTCGCGCCAAATGCGGCAGCGTGAGATAGATGAACCTGGACAGGGCGCTCGCCCCGTCCATCTCGGCCGCCTCCTTCTGCTCCTCGTCCTGGGATTGCAGCGCCGTGAGCAGGATGAGCGTCGCAAACGGCAGCCATTGCCAGGCGACGATCAGGATCACCGCAAGCAGCGGCGCATCGGTGAACCAATCGATCGGCGTTGCCCCGAACAGCTTCGCGATCCAGGCAAACAGTCCCGAGACCGGGTGCATGAGCAGGTTCTTCCAGACCAGCGCGCTGACGGTCGGCATCACGAAGAACGGCGCGATCACCATGAGCCGAACGATGTTGCGCCCGATCACGGGCTGGTCGAGCAGCAGCGCAAGCGGCGTGCCGAGAAAAATCGTGATGGCGAGGACCGAACCGACCAGCACCAGGGTATTCTGCAGCGAGGTCAGAAAGGCCGGGTCGGTCAGAAAGTATCGAAAATTCTCCAGACCGACGAAGCTCTCGGTCCCGGGATCCAGCAGGCTGTAGTGGAGTGTCGAAAAGTAGATCGTCATCGCCAGCGGGACGATCATCCATATAAACAGCAACACGACGGCCGGAGCGAGCAGGGTTCTTCCGAGAACCTGCGTTTGCTGAGTTGCCACCGTCGCCTCCTGTTATCGGGGACATTCGATGCAGGCTGCCGTCCGTTCAGGATCGGGGGCGGACGGCAGCCTTTTGCGGCTCTCGGGAGGGAGACCGCAACAGCGATCGGCTTACTTGATATACCCGGCGCGCTTCATTTCGCGTTCGGTGGCGGTCTGCGCCGCGGCGAGCGCGGCCTCGACGGTCGATGAGCCGGACAATGCAGCCGAGAACTGCTGGCCCACGGTGGTGCCGAGGCCCTGGAATTCGGGAATCGCCGCATATTGCACGCCCACGTAAGGCACCGCCTTGACCGTCGGCTTGTTCGGATCGGCCGCGTCGATCGACGCCAACGTCAGCTTCGCGAACGGAGCGACCTTCAAATATTCAGGATTCTGGTAGAGCGAGGTCCGCGTGCCCGGAGGCACGTTCGCCCACCCCTCCTTCGAAGCCACGAGCTTGGTGTAATCCTTGCTGGTCGCCCAGGCGATGAACTTTTCCGCCGCCTCGACCTTCTTCGAGCCGGCCGGAATGGCCAGACTCCACGCCCAAAGCCAGTTTGCGTTCTTTCCAAGCCCGGTATTCGGGGCGAGCGCAAAGCCGACCTTGTCGGCAACCTTCGAGTCCTTCGGATTGGTCACCATCGAGGCCGCAACGGTGGCATCGATCCACATCCCGCATTTGCCGGAGCTGAACAGCGCCAGATTTTCATTGAAGCCGTTCGAGCTGGCACCGGGAGGGCCCGCAGTCTTCATCAGGTCGACATAGGTCGTCAGGGTCTTCTTCCATTCCGGACTGTCGAACTGCGGCTGCCACTTCTCGTCGAACCAGCGCGCACCGAACGAATTGGACATCGCGGTCAAGAAGGCCATGTTCTCGCCCCAGCCCGCCTTGCCCCTCAGACAGATGCCGTAGACGCCATCGGACTTATCGGTGAGCTTCTTCGCCGCATCGATCACGAAATCCCAGGTCGGGCTTTCCGGCATCGTCAGTCCGGCCTTCTGGAACAGGTCGGTGCGATACATCACCATCGAACTCTCGCCGTAGAACGGTGCGGCAAAAAGCTTGCCCGATACCGAGACGGCATCGCGGATCTTGGGAATGAGGTCGGCGGTGTCGTAGTCGGCGCCGAGATGATCGAGCGGCACCAGCCAGTCCTTCTTGGCCCAGATCGGAACTTCGTAGGTGCCGATGGTCAGGACGTCGAACTGACCGCCCTTGGTCGCAATATCGGTCGTGACGCGCTGACGCAGGACGTTCTCTTCGAGCGTCACCCATTTCACGGTCACATCGGGGTTCTTGGCGGTAAATTCGTTCGTCAGCCCCTGCATGCGGATCATATCGCTGTTGTTCACGGTGGCGATCGTCAGCGTCGTCTGTGCAATCGAGGGGGCAGAGACCAAAAGGGTAGCCGCGCCCAGCAGGGCGCCGAGGACGTGCTTCAATGTAACCTCCCTATTTGACGTTGAGCATATACCCACGCCTTGCAAATATGTTCACACCGACCGAAGACCCTGTCAAGGTCAAGATGCAATGGGGGCAGGCAGTTTTTGGGGGCCTGCAGCCGGGCGATGCTGCGCACACGAGCCCAGATCCGGTCAATTCCGGCCTGCCGAGCCTCGCGGTTGCGATCAATTCCGCTATTGTTTCAGGATAGCGCTTGCGGTCGCCTCGTCCGTGATCAATCCGTTGATCAGACGTCCTCTCAGCGCCGCCCTGATCGCTGCAACCTTGGCCGGACCGACGGCTGCTCCGATGGTCAGGGCCTTGGCGGGGACCTGCGGTGGAATGCTGGTCAGGCGGGCGTTCGTTCCGCCATCGAGAATGCGGCCCTCGGCATCGAACGCCCAGCCGGTCAGTTCGCCGACCGCGCCCAGCCGCATGATTTCGAGCAGTTCCTCACGCGTGACGAAGCCGTCGACCAGCACTTGCGCGCGCTGATCCATCTGGCCTATTCCGACCAGCCGCAGATCGGCCCTGGCCGCGACCGCCCTCACCTTGGCGATCGGATCGATCCTGAGCATCTGATCGCGCTCGCCCGCGGACGACAGCAGAAACGGCAGCGGCATCGGATAGTGACGCGCCTTGGTGCGATCGGCGAGCCGGCCGACGGTGTCGAAGAAGCTCGCCGAGCCGTCGGTCGAAATGTTTCCCACCAGCGATACGATCTGGTGATTGGGGCAGTCGATCGGTGAAACCCGCTCGACCGCAGCGCGCACGGCTCTGCCTGTGCCGAGGGCGACGATGGTGGGCTTCTCGACGCGCAGCGTCGATTCCAGGATGTTGGCGGCGCGCTCGGCAATCCCGGCCGATGAAAGCGGCGCGGCCGGATCGGTCGGGACCACCTCGCAATAGGTGAGATGAAAGAAATCCTTGAGGCGCGCGGCTAACTCCATGCACGCCGCGATTGGATGCTCCAGCCGGAACGTGATCAACCGCTCGGCCAGACACAGCGAGACCAGGCGCTGGGCCGACGCCCGCGACACCTGCAGCATCTTGGCGATTTCGTCCTGGGTGTGGCCCGCGATGAAATAGAGCCAGCCGGCACGGGCGGCTTCGTCCAGACGCGACTTCTCGTTATCGGATGCTGCCATCTAACCCGACCGCTCCGCCTGCCAAAAATCCGCCATCCGCCCGAAAACGCGGTCGGCGCCCGCTGCGGAGAGAGCGGCGTGGCCGTCACGCGCGCGATAGTGGCTGCCTCCGACAAATCCCCAAACCGTCATCCCGGCCGCCTTGCCTGCCGTCACACCGCTCACGCTGTCCTCGATCACGAGTGTGCGGCTGGGGTCTGCCCGCATCTGTTCGGCCGCGTAAAGGAAGAGATCGGGCGCCGGCTTGCCGCGCTCCACCATTTGCGACGTATACAGCCGATCATCGAAATGCGGGGCCAGACCGGTCAGCGAAAGCGACAGCGACACCCGATCGACATCGCTGGAGGAGGCGACGCAGTGCGGGATTTGCAGGTTATCAAGCACCGCACTGACGCCTTCGATCGGGCTCAGACCGGATTGAAACGCAGCACGCACCCCTGCCCTCAGCTCAGCCGAGAACGGCTCCGGGATCGTTCGTCCCAGCGCCTGATAATGCTCTAAGACCGCCGTCATGCTTCGTCCAAGGAACCGATCGAGCGCCTCGTCAAGACCCAGATCGATACCGTATCCCGCCAAGGCCTCCGAGAGGCAACGGCAACTCAGCACCTCGCTATCGACCAATACGCCGTCGCAGTCGAAAATGATGAGATCGGGTTTGGTCATCCAATGTCTCCGAACCCAGATAGAGTATATACTCATAAGCTGGGCAACTACCCATACACCAGACCCGAATGGGATTAAATGGCTTTGGCCGTCCAGACCGTGAGCCGAGATCGTAAGGGATTAGCGCAATCAATGCTTCCATGATCGAAGTGGGAAGCGGCGCGCAGGCGGCACATCGATTGAGGGACATACCAAGCCGCGCGCCGCTCGCGCCATCGGGGTCGGCGTGATCGAGGCTCGGTACGGTCACATCTGCCGAGCGCCACTACGCGGCCAGCAACACCGGCAAATTCACCCATGATCGATCATCAATCGATCGACCAACAGCACTGAATGCAGGCGATCGGGATGCAAGGTTCCCATATGCATTTTCAGGCCATTTGTCATCCTGGCGTATTCATCATACAAACTGGCTCGTCCTACTTGATACAAATTGGCTAATCATGCTTGGCGATGCGCGACCGACACGCTCTCCCCCGACCGTGCAACCCGCCAAGGGCAGATCGCCCGGCTCCGTCGCCGGGCTGTTCCTGGTCCTGATCCTTCTGAATGTCGCAGCCTGGGCCTGGGCCCTCATCGTGTGCCAGGGTCGGCCGACATTGCTGGGCACGGCGCTGTTGGCCTGGGTGTTCGGGCTGCGTCACGCGGTCGATGCCGACCATATCGCCGCGATCGACAACACCGTGCGCAAGCTGATGCAGCAGGGCCAACGCCCGGTGACGACGGGCCTGTTCTTTTCGCTCGGCCACTCGACCGTGGTCTTCGTCGCCGTCGTGGTGCTGGTCGCAACGACCGCCGCGCTGAAGGACGATCTCGCCCCCCTCAGGAATTACGGCAGCGCCATCGGCGTTTCCATTTCCGCGATCTTTCTGCTCTTGATCGCGGTGCTCAATCTCTTCATTCTTCGCGCGGTGTGGCGTTCGTTTCGAAGCGCCTCGCGCGACGGCATGCTCGATGGCAACCACGCCGATGGGATGCCCGCGAGCGGCCTGCTTGGCAGGCTATTTCGCCCGTTGTTCGCTGTCGTGAACAAGAGCTGGCACCTGTATCCGGTGGGCCTTCTGTTTGGCCTTGGCTTCGATACCGCGACCGAGATCGGACTTCTGAGCATAGCGGCGTCGGAAACTGCCAACGGTCTGTCGCCCTGGCACGCGCTGGTGTTTCCCGCATTGTTCACCGCGGGCATGGCGCTCGTCGATACCGCAGACAGCGCCCTGATGGTCGGCGCCTATGGTTGGGCCTTCGTCAATCCGATCCGCAAGCTGTGGTACAACCTGACCATTACCGCGGTTTCGGTCGTTGTTGCGCTGGTGATCGGCGGCGTCGAAGCCATGGCATTGATCGGGGAGAGATTCGGGTTCGCAAACGGCTTCTGGCGCTGGGTCGGCGGGATCAACGGCGACCTCGCCAATTTCGGCTTTGTCATCGTCGGCATTTTTGTCGTCACGTGGTTGCTGTCGGCCATGATCTACTGGCTGAAGGGCTACGATCGGATCATCCCGGCTATTCCGGCCGAGTAACCAGGTTGCAGATGATCGATCGGGTCAGGAACCGTTGCTCGCGGCCGTTGTCGAGCGAGAACATCCCACCCCGACCGGGAACGACATCGATGATGAGGTCGGTATGCTTCCAGGCCTCGAACTGCGAGGCGCTGATGTAGAACGGTGCGCCGCCGATATGGCCGAGCAGCACGTCCGCGTCGCCAACGATGAAATCATCCCTCGGATAACACATCGGCGACGACCCGTCGCAGCAGCCGCCCGACTGATGGAACAGCACCGGACCGTGCTCGGCTATGATTTGCGCGAGCAGTTCGAGCGCCGCCGGAGTTGCCGAGACTTTCTCTTCCAACGGTGCCTCCATCAAGAGCGCAAAAGTAGCCGGCGCGGACCAAGGCGGCCGCGCCGGCCAGTCAGGGGAGAACTCTAGAAGAAGCCGAGCTTCTTGGGGCTGTAGCTGACCAGCATGTTCTTGGTCTGCTGATAGTGGTCGAGCATCATCTTGTGGGTCTCGCGGCCGATACCCGATTGCTTGTAGCCGCCGAACGCCGCATGCGCCGGATAGGCGTGATAGCAGTTGGTCCAGACGCGGCCGGCGTGGATGGCGCGGCCGAAGCGGTAGAGCCGGTTGGCATCGCGGCTCCAGATGCCGGCACCGAGGCCATAGAGCGTGTCGTTGGCGATCGCCAGCGCCTCGTCATCGTCCTTGAAGGTCGTGACCGAAACCACCGGCCCGAAGATCTCCTCCTGGAAGATGCGCATCTTGTTGTGACCCTTGAATACGGTCGGCTTGACGTAGTAGCCGCCGGCGAGGTCGCCGGGCAACTGGTTGCGTGCGCCGCCGGTCAGGAGTTGCGCGCCCTCCTGCTTGCCAATATCGATATAGGAGAGGATCTTCTCGAGCTGTTCGCTCGAGGCCTGCGCGCCGATCATGGTGGCGGGATCCAGCGGGTCGCCCTGAATGATCGCCTCGACGCGCTTGAGCGCGCGCTCCATGAACCTGTCGTAGATCGATTCCTGGATCAGCGCACGACTGGGACAAGTGCAGACTTCGCCCTGATTGAGCGCGAACATGACGAAGCCTTCGATCGCCTTGTCGAAGAAATCATCGTCTTCGGCCAGCACGTCGCTGAAGAAGATGTTGGGGGACTTGCCGCCGAGCTCGAGGGTCACGGGAATGAGGTTCTGGCTGGCATACTGCATGATCAGCCGCCCCGTCGTGGTCTCGCCGGTGAAGGCGATCTTGGCGATCCGCGGTGAAGAGGCGAGCGGCTTGCCGGCCTCCAGGCCAAAGCCATTGACGATATTGAGCACGCCGGGCGGCAGCAGGTCGCCGATCAGATTGATCCAGACCAAGATCGAGGCCGGAGTCTGTTCGGCGGGCTTGAGCACCACGCAGTTGCCTGCCGCGATCGCCGGCGCGAGTTTCCAGCAGGCCATCAGCAGCGGGAAGTTCCACGGAATGATCTGGCCGACGACGCCGAGCGGCTCGTGGAAATGATAGGCGACGGTATCGTGGTCGATCTCGGACAGGCTGCCTTCCTGAGCGCGAACGGCGCCTGCGAAGTAGCGGAAATGATCGATCGCGAGCGGTAGGTCGGCCGCCGTGGTCTCGCGGATCGGCTTGCCGTTGTCCCAGGTCTCGGCCGATGCCAGGAGGTCGAGATTTTCCTCCATGCGGTCGGCGATCTTGTTGAGGATGATCGCGCGTTCGGCGACGCTGGCGCGTCCCCAGGCCCCCTTGGCGGCGTGGGCGGCATCGAGCGCGTCCTCGATGTCCTGTTCGTTCGAGCGCGCGATCTCGCAAAGCAGCTGGCCGTTCACCGGCGAATGATTGGCGAAATACTTGCCGGAGCGTGGTTCGACGAATTTGCCGCCGATGAAGTTGCCGTAGCGTTTTTCGAACGGAGCCTTGGCTTTTCGTGAAAATTCCACCTTGTTCATGATCATCCTCCTCTACAGCGCCGCTGGGTGCGGTGCTTTGAAACGAGGATGTCGAACAAAGGACTAAGTTGTAAGCCCCCGAAACCGATCGGAGCGTCCGACTGTCTCAGGACTGAGACAGTCCAGACAACAAGGCTCAATGGGCGCGCTGCAGGTCCAGGCGCTGCAACTTTCGATAGAACGTGGCGCGGCTCATGCCGAGCGCTCCGGCTGCAGCTGTCACATTGCCATCGGCCCGCGCAAGCGCTCGCTGCAGCACGCCGCGCTCCGCACTGGCGAGGCTTTCAGTCCCCCTGCCCGCTGAACTAAGAAGGTCGGACGCGGGCAACGACTTGCGCAGACATGCTTCGCTAATTCCGAGCGCCTGGCGGGCCGCGCGCGTCGCGCCAACCACGAGGTCGTCGGTATCGACTGCGATCAGGGCCCTTCCGCCCTTGTCGGCGGCAGGAACGACCAGGATGCGCGCGCGGGCGAACGCCGAACGGAAATAGTCGGCCTCGATCCTCGCTGCCGCATCGACGACCGCCATGGCGAGGAGATTGACGAAACCCTCTGTCTGATCGGCGCGGCAGGACGAGATGTCGAGCACGGCAACCAGTTGTCCCTCATGATCGTGGATCGGCGCGGCCGTGCAGCTGAGCAACGTGTTGCGCGTCAGGAAATGCTGGCCACGATGGATCGTCGTCGCGCGCTGCTCGACAAGACATGTGCCGATGCCGTTGGTGCCCGCGCTCTCTTCGCCCCATCTGGTTCCCGGCCAAAGCCCCCACGAGCAGAATGTCTTGTCGTCGGCGGCAGCGCCGCGGCGCTCGACCGGAATGCCGTTCCGGTCGGCCAGCACCACGCAGCATCCGACCCCGCCGACCGCAAGATGCACCCGGTCGAGACTGGGCTGGGCGATCCGGATGAGTGGTTCGATGTCCTGCCGCACCTTCCGAAGTTCGGAATCACTGACCCGCTCGGGCGATCTCTTCTCGGTGGGATCGAGTCGATGCAAGTTGGACGATCTTCGCCAGGAGGCAATCAAGGCTGACTTCGCTGCGCCATTGGATGCGATCGCCGCCTGGATCTGGTCAACGTGATGGGCTTCCGAATTGACCAGCATGTGTTCCTCCCAGAACCGGTACGCGTCGTGTCTGGTCGGTCTTTTTCGATCTTTCGATCTGCCGACTTGCGGAGCAAATCATAGTCCCGGCGCTTCGTTGTCAATCCGGGCTTGCCGCGGGTTCGGATCATTTCAGCGGTCGTTGCCGACGTCATGATCCAGATCAATTTGCGCCCCGTTTCTCAACGCCGGGCGCAGATTGCAGCGCCAGCGCAACGGCAGGGTTAATGATTGCCAGGAGACGCTGTCGACGACCGTCAAGACGGTGTCAATTTCAGCGTCCGGATCGTCGAGCAGCCGCCACGGCTACCGGTGAACCGGCAGGCGAGATGACAGCTTGCATCCATCCAGCAGTCCAGGAAGAACCAGACGAAATAGGCAAACAACACCAGGAAGGCGATCCATAGCGTTGCCTTGGTTGATCGATCCATGTGAATTCCCGAAGCATCCTGGGAAAGACAGCTGCATGATAGGCCCTATGGCCGATCCCGAAACGTGATCAACGTCACCGAGGTCCCCGCGACGGCGTGCGTGTCGCCACCCACCTTTCGAAACAAAGAGGCCGACGCTGCCGGTCCGCGGCCAAAGACTTGGGATTTTCAACGCTTGCAACTTGGCCGACAAAGATGACCCTTGACGCGGTGCGGTCAGTCGTTTAACTATCTTTACATTGTAAAGATTTGAGCTGAGCCCGACAATGCGCGGCAAGAGAAACCGCTCCTGAAACGAGAACGGTATCCGAAAATGGCCGACATCATCACCAAGCGGATGTGCGCCGAGATCGAGGGAGATCTCGTCGTCTTCCTGATCGGCATGCGGATCAACAAGTTCTGGAAGGTATGGCGCTGGGGACCGGTGGCATCGGCAATGCCGAAGATGCTGGCCGAGCTGGTGCGTCTGCCGGAGCTGGGTCTTTTGCACGCCCGCACGCATTTCGGCTTTCCCAACATGCTGGTCGTGCAGTACTGGCGCAGCTTCGAGGCGCTGGAGGCCTATGCCAAGAACCGCGATGCCGCACATCTTCCCGCCTGGCAGGCCTTCAACAAAGCGATTGGCTCCAACGGCGATGTCGGCATCTGGCACGAGACCTATCTGGTGCGGGCCGGCCAGTATGAGAATGTCTACAACAACATGCCGCCCTTTGGGCTTGGCGCTGCGGGCGTGCTCAAGGACGCCACGGGCGCGCGGCAGACCGCGCGCAGTCGAATGACCGCGGGCGTCTAGCGCCGCGCATCCGCCTTGCAGATCTCGTCGGTCCCCTCGGCAGAACGGATCGCCCAGTGACGGATATTGCTTTGCATGACTGCCTTATTTGTGGAAGAACCGCGACAATCTCGGCGCCCGTGACGTCTTTTCGCCTCAAATCGCCAGCAACAGTCCGCACCACCATATTTTGACATTTGACACGAGATTCTGCACCAAGGCATGACAAAGCGCTACCGCTGGCACGCCGTCGCAGCCGCCGGCATTTTTTTTGCGACACCATCGCTTGCCGGGGGCGTGGTGCCGCTTCCGCAACTGTCAGCCGGCTCGTCGCGCGACTCCGGCATGGCTCGGCCTCTCGTTCGCACTGCGAACGAGACCGAGCCGCTGAAGCCGGATATCGACCTCTATGCGCTGATGTCCGGGACATGCAGAGTCCTCAAGGTCGCGGGCCGCAACTTCGCCTGCAGGAGCATGGCGTATTTTCATAGCGAAACAGGTCGCGCGCATTTTACCGTCGCGCTCGAGGATCCCGCGGACGAAAGTCACGTGATCGCGTTCTCGGGCGAAAATGCCAAGAGGTCGCAGGAGAACCTCTACGAACTCTCCGTCGATCGGATGCTGCTGAACTCCAGAGACCGGCCCAAAGTCGATGGCCTGCCGGTGCCGCTCACGGAATCATCGACCGGGGTATGCCGGCAGGCCGGAAACTTCGCGGCAAGACAGGTCTCCAGCATCGCCTGCTCCGCAACCGACAGGAATGGCCGGAAATATGAGCTGCTGTTCGAGTCCGACGGCTCGCCGATTGCCTTGCGCAGGATCAGACTGTCGCCGCCGACGATCCGGCAGGATCCGTATCGGTGAGCAAGGTAGAGACAGCGCCCGCGGTTCCGGGTTACCTTGCCTGCAACGAACAGCCAAGGCGGCAAAATGCGCGATCAGTTCAGCAACACTCAGAAAATCCGCAAGCCTGCCGTGACGTCGCCGGGCGGCATCGTCGCTGCGCAATCGCGACGAGCCGCCGAGGCCGGGGTCGAGGTGCTGAAGGCCGGTGGCGATTGCGTCGATGCGGTGATTGCGACGACCTTTGCGCTTGCCGTGCTGGAGCCGTGGATGAGCGGGCTTGGCGGCGGCGGCGCGATGGTGCTCTACCGCGCGCGGGAGAATCGCTGCGAGGTGATCGACTACGGCATGCGCGCGCCGAACAGTCTCCGCGTCGAGGACTATGCCTTGACCGGCGAGGGCGCGGCCAGCGACCTGTTCCCCTGGGCACGCGTGAAGGACGATCGCAACCTGCACGGCCCGGGCTCGGTCGCGGTGCCCGGTGTCGTGGCCGGCATGGCGGAAGCGCATCGCCGCCACGCCAGGATGTCGTGGCAGGACCTCGTCGCGCCTTCCGTCGCGCTGGCCTCCGAAGGTCTCGCCGTCGACTGGTGGACCAGCATGATGATCGCGGGCTCCGCGGCCGATCTCAGGCGCTATCCCGTGAGCGCCGCCGCCTATCTCCGTGACGGGCTGCCGCCGCAGCCGCAATGGGGCATCAAGTCCGAGGTGCGTCTGAACCAGGAGCCGCTCAAGGCGACGCTGTCGCACCTTGCGATGCAGGGACCGCAGGATTTCTATCAGGGCGATCTGGCGCGCAGCATCGCCAGTGACATGCAGGCTGCCGGCGGCGCGCTGTCGGTCGATGATCTCTCGGCGTTCCGCGCGCATCGACGCGAACCGCTCCAGATCCCCTATCGTGGCGGCGTGGTCTATGCGACGCCCGAACTCACCTGCGGTCCGACCATGGCGCATGCGCTGCGCCTCTTGCAAAAGCACCTGCAGCCCGCAGGCGACGGACCGGATGCCGCCAGCTACGCGGCCTATGCGCGCGCGCTGCAATCGGCCTATCGCGAACGGCTAAAGGACATGGGCGATGTCGACGGCCGTCGTGCGCTCGGCGCCGAGCATCTCGCGCCTGCCTGCACCACGCATTTCTCCGTGGTCGACCGCGATGGCAACATGGCGGCGGTGACGCAGACGCTGCTCTCTTTGTTCGGCTCGAAATTCGTCACGCCGGGAAGCGGTATCCTGATGAACAACGGCATCATGTGGTTCGACCCGGCGCCGGGCGAGCCAAATTCGCTTGCCGCCGGCAAGCGCTGCCTCACCAATTACACGCCCGTGGTGGCGGAGGCCGCCGACGGCCGACGTCTTGCGGTCGGCGCCTCCGGCGGCCGACGGATTCTGCCCGCGGTGACACAACTCCTGTCCTTCGTGATGGACTATCGTATGAATCTCGACGCCGCGATCCATCAGCCGCGCATCGATGCCAGCGAAGGCGCCATCGTGATCGCAGACGTGCGCCTGCCGCACGACGTGCGAGAGGCGCTGCGCGCGGCTTTCGCCTATGAAGAGGCGCGGGTGCAGACCTTGCCGATGAAGTTCGCCTGCCCGAGCGTGGTGCTGCGCGAGGGCTCAACCAACAGCGGCGCCACCGAGATCTTCCAGCCCTGGGCCGAGGCGGTGGCGGAGGATTGAGGCCGATGCCCAGCTGGCGAGCGGGCCGGACGCTTAGTCGCGAGCGCCGTCGAGAGAACCAGTTCGAGCTCCTGCCTGACATCGTCGAGCGGCCGTGCGCTTCGGCGCGGCGCGGCACATCGCAACGGTGCATGGGTGGCGAGCAGCGGCGGCACGATCATGGTCGAGAGATAGACCGCCGCGCCCAGCACGCCGGGCGCAAGGCCCAGGCCCACGAGCCCCTGATAGTCGGCGAACAGAATTGCATGTATATACATACTGTTAGATCGAGCGACGGCCGGGTCAAGCACCCACTTTGAGGCTAAACCGACCCGCGATCGCATTGACGCTGGCCATAATATGTGTATATACAGATATATTTTCTGGAGTCCTCGACGATGACGCCCGAACAGGGACTCGATATCCGCGAAGCGATGGGCTGCACCTGCATGCGCCTGCGCCGCGCCAACCGGCAGATCACCCAACTCTACGACCAGCATCTCGCCGCGGCCGACCTGACGGCGGGCCAGTTCGGCCTGTTGGCGCGGCTTCATGGCGCGAGCCTGCGCGGCGAGGCGGCTTTGCCGATCGGCGTGCTGGCCGAAAAGCACGGCATGGATCCAACGACGCTGACGCGGAACCTCAAACTGCTGCTCGCGGCCAAGCTGGTGCGCGACGGCCGCGACCTGGCCGATCGCCGGGTGCGCACGATTACGCTGACGGACGCGGGCCGCAGGCGCCTCGTCCGCGCAGTCCCGGAATGGCGCAAGGCACAGCAGCAGGTTGAGGCCGCGCTCGGTACCGAGGCGACGCTCGCGCTCAACGGTCTGCTCGACCTGTCGCGCGCCAAACTTCCGGCGTAACCGCGTAAAGAGGAAACCCCGCCATGTCGCAGACCTCACCCTCCGGATCACGCGCAGCGCCCTCGATGGCGGCGAGGACATTGCCCGGCATTCTCGCCGGTCCCATCGTCCCTATGCTGTTGCGCCTGGCGCTGCCGACCGTCGTCGTGCTGGTCGTGCAGACCCTTGTCGGCGTGCTCGAAACCTATTTCGTCGGATTTCTCGGCACCGAGGCGCTTGCCGGCACGGCGCTGGTTTTCCCCGTGCTGATGCTGATGCAAATGATGTCCAATGGCGGCATCGGCGGCGGGGTGGCGTCGGCCGTCGCGCGCGCGATCGGAGCCGGGCGCCATGCCGATGCCGAGGCGCTGGTGTGGCACGCCGTCGTGCTTGCCTGCATTTTCGGCATGATCTTCACCGTGCTCGCGCTTGCCGGTGGACCGCTGCTTTATCGCGCCATGGGTGGCGCCGGCGGGGCATTGGCGGCGGCATTGACCTATTCGAACATCATTTTCGCCGGATCGATTCCGCTGTGGATCGCCGCCCTGCTCTCCTCGGTGCTGCGCGGCGCCGGCAATGTGCGGGTGCCGGCACTGATCACGCTTGCGGGCGCCGTCATTCTCGTCCCGCTGTCGCCGGCGCTGATCTTCGGCTGGGGCATCTTTCCCCGGCTCGGGATTGCCGGAGGCGGAGCCGCGGTGGTGCTTTACTATCTGCTTGCGGTTTCGATGCTGGTCGCCTTCATGCGCTCTCGGCAAAGCCCGGTCAAACTCACCGTCGCGCCGCTGAGCGGACGCCTGTTCCGCGATATCCTCGGGGTTGGTTTGCTGTCCGCGATCGGGACGGTCCAGACCAACCTCACGGTGGCCTTCATCACCGCTGCGGTCGGGCATTTCGGCGCCGATGCGATCGCGGGTTACGGCATCGCATCGCGTCTGGACTACATGCAGATCCCGTTGCTGTTCGGGCTCGGCACCGGGCTTGTCACCATGGTCGGAATCAATATCGGCGCCGGCCAGATCGTGCGGGCGCGCCGCATCGCCTGGACTGGTGCGGCCATCGCCTTCGGCATGACCGAACTGATCGGCCTGTTGGCGGCGACCTTTCCGCGCCCCTGGCTTTCCCTGTTCAGCGATTCCCCGCACGTCCTCGAAACCGGCACGCTGTACTTGCGGACGGTGGCGCCGTTCTACGGCGCGATCGGGATCGGCATGGCGCTCTATTTCGCAAGCCAGGGAGCCAAGCGGGTCGTGGTACCGATTCTCGCCGGCACCGTGCGCCTGATCGTTGCGGTCCTGATCGGCTGGCTCAGCGTGGTCTGGCTGGGCGCCGGACTGTCGACACTGTTTACGATCGTGGCAGCCTCAGCGCTGCTGTTCGGCGGCATCATCGCCGTCGCGACGTTCGTCGGCGCCCGGGAGGAGACGCTGCAATCTCAATCAGCGCTTCAGCCCGATGCGGCCGAGTAACCTCTCCGATCTCGCGCGGCCTGGCTAGAACCCGAGGCGGTCCCGCACCCGGCCGGCCAGCACCGCACCCTTGACCGCGAGCGGCCAGAACGCATGCATCGCGATCGGTTTGATCCCAGTGATGGGCAGGTCGAGGTCGGCAGCCCGGCCGCCGACAAGGCGGCGCGCCAGTTGCCGGCCCATCGCGGTCGAAAGTGCGACGCCGCGGCCGTTGCAGCCGAGCGAGACGAGCAAGCCCTCCGCCGGCTCGTGCACATGCGGATAATGATCGGCGGTGATCGCAAGCCGGCTGTTCCAGCCATGCGTCCAGGTAACGCCCCTCAGGCGCGGCCACAGGCGTTCGGCATAGCGCGTGAGATAGGAAATGTCGGAGGCGCGGCTGATCCAGCGCATCGGCCCGCGCCCGCCCATCAGCAGCCGGTTGCGCTGATCGATGCGATAATAGACGGTGATGTGGCCGCTCTCGTAGAGAACCGACCGCGTCGGCATGATCGCGCGCACGACCTCGTCCGTCAAAGGCGCGGTGGCTGCAATCGAGGAGAACACTGGCACGATGGTGCGGCGCAGGCCGGGCCACAGATCGCCGGTGAATCCATTGGTTGCGAGCAGCACTTTCTCGGCATGCACCACCGCGCGCGGCGTCTCGATCCGCCAGCGCGCGCCCTCGCGCCTCAACGAAAGCGCCGGCGTCTCGCCGTGGACCGCGGCGCCAGCGGCAATCGCGGCACGGGCCAGTCCGCGGGCGTAGCTTAAGGGGTGCAGATCGCCGCCGCGACTGTCCAGCATGGCGCAGAGATAGCGATCGGTCCCCGTCATCTCGCGCAGCTGTTCGCGGTTCAAAAGCGAGACCGGCATGCCGCGCCGAATGCACTGCGCCGCGGTGGTCTCGATTCCCGCCACGCTTGCCGGGTTGTAGGCGGCGCGCAGCGTGCCGTTCTGCCGCGCCTCGCACGGAATCTGGTAGCGGCGGATGAGATCGAGCGTGAAGTTGGTCGTGCCATAGGAAAATTCGATCATGCGGCGGCCGAGATCGGTGCCGAAATCCGCTTCGATCCGATCCGGATCATGCTTGAGGCCGGGATTGACCTGGCCGCCATTGTTGCCGGAGGCACCCCAACCGGGCTCCTGGGCTTCCAGCACCAGCGTATCGACGCGGCTCTCCGCCAGATGCAGCGCGGTCGATAGCCCCGTGAAGCCGCCGCCGATGATTGCCACCGAGACAGTCGTGTCGGTGTCGAGCGCAGGCGTCGGCACCGGCGCGACCGCGGTATCGGCATAGAGGCTGGGCGGCAACGGGAGTCGGGCGGGGGCGGTCATCGGTGTTCCGGAGGACTGTCGAACATCAGAGTGGATGCAGCACGCGACGCAGGAAGTCCTGCGTGCGCGGATGCTGCGGTTGATTGAGCACGGCCCTCGCCGGCCCCTGCTCGACGATGACGCCGCCATCGATGAACAGCACCCGGTCGGCGACGTCCTTGGCAAACGCCATCTCGTGCGTGACGACGAGCATGGTCATGCCGTCATCGGCGAGCTTGCGCATTACCGAGAGCACCTCGCCGACCAGTTCAGGATCGAGCGCTGATGTCGGCTCGTCGAACAGGATCGCGTCCGGCTGCATCGCCAGCGCCCGCGCGATGGCGACACGCTGCTGCTGCCCGCCGGATAATTGCTGCGGATGGGCGTCGGCCTTGTCGGCAAGCCCGACCTGCGCCAGCAGTGCGCGGCCGCGCGCGACCGCCTCCGTGCGCGGTTCGTGCTTGACGAAGATCGGTCCCTCGACGACGTTCTCGAGCGCGGTGCGGTGAGGAAACAGGTTGAAGCGCTGGAACACCATCGAGACCTGGGTGCGGACCGCAACGATCGACGACGACGAGCGGTCGACCCGCGCGCCCTTGACGCTGATATCGCCGCGGTCATAGTTCTCCAGCCCGTTGATGCAGCGCAGGATGGTGGATTTTCCGGAACCCGACGGGCCGATGATGCAGACCACTTCGCCCGTCTCGACCGACGCCGTGATGCCCTTGAGCACTTCGTTACGGCCGAAACTCTTGTGCACGTCGGTGAGTTCGATCATCGCCGGCTCGCGCGTTTTTCGAAATGGCGCACCAGCAGAATGAGCGGGATGCTCATGGTGAGATACATCAGCGCGACCATGGTGAAGACGCTCGTGTTCTTGAAGGTCGAGGACGCGATCAGCTTGCCCTGCAGCGCGAGTTCGGCGACCGTGATGGTCGAGGCTTGCGAGGAGTCCTTCAGCATCATGATCATGATGTTGCCGTAGGGCGGCAGCACGATTCCGATCGCCTGCGGCAGCACCACGCGGCGCATGGTGAGCCACCAGCCCATGCCGATCGCCTGCGCGGCCTCGATCTGGCCCTTGTCGATGGCCTCGATGCCGGCCCGGAAGTTTTCCGCCTGATAGGCCGAATAGGCGATCCCGAGCCCGAGAATAGCTGCCTGCAACGCGGTCAGGGTGACGCCGAGATCAGGCATCACGAAGTAGAGATAGAACAACAGCACGATGATCGGGATGCCGCGGATCACGTTGATCAGGCTTGCACTCAGGCCCGACAACAGGCCGATGCCCGAGACTCTCATCATGGCCCATACCAGGCCCAGCACCGTCGACAGAACGAGCGAACCAAGGGTGACGATGATCGTCAGCGCGACGCCGTTCAGAAGGATCGGCAGGAACTCGACGGCGTCGCGCCAGAATTTCTCCATCAGCTGGCCTGCGCCTTCAGACCCCATTTGCCGAGAATCTTGTCGACGGTGCCGTTCGCCTTCAATTTCGCCAGCGAGGTGTTGATCTTGTTCAGCAGTTCAGCCTCGCCCTTGCGCACGCCGATGCCGACCGAGCCGATCACGGTCGGCTTGTAGGTCTCGACCAGGCGCACCTCGGGGAAACCGCCGAGCTTGAGATTGTAGGCGAGGATGGGATAGTCGCCGAAGCCGGCCTTGAGGCGGCCGGTGTTCACGTCGCGCAGGATGTCGGGAAGGGTGTCGTAGGCTTTGACCTCGCTGAACAGGCCCGATTTCTTGAACGAGTCGACAAAGGCGGTGCCCACCTGCGCGCCGACCACCTCGCCCTTGAGGTCTTCCAGCTTGGTATAGTCCTTGGTGTCGGTCTTCGGCACCAGCAGGCCTTCGCCGTAGGTATAGAAAGGCTCGGAGAAATCGATCACCTCCTTGCGCGCCGCGGTGACGAACATCGCCGCCGAGATGATGTCGATCTTGTTGGAGGTGAGCGAGGCGATCAGGGTGGAGAACTGCATCGGCTCGATCTGGACCTGGAAACCGGCATCCTTGCCGATCTCGGTGATGAGATCGACCATGATGCCCTGGATCGAATTGCTCTTGGTGTCGAGGAAGGTGAAGGGCACCCCCGTCGGGGTCGAGCCGACCTTCAGCACCTGCTGCGCGGATGTGGGTTCGGCCGCGGCGAGGACGAGGGCCGCGACGATGGCGAGAGCAAAACGCTTGAGGGGCATCGCATGATCTCCTGGGGGATACCGACCTTCTCAAATCCTGCCGATGATGCCAAGGCGGTCGTGTTGCGGGTGAGCAGCGTGGCGCAGGTGGCGTGAGAACTATCCGTGTCGTCATTCCGGGGCGATGCAAAGCATCGAACTACGATGTGCAATTGCACATCGGAGAATCTCAAGATTCCGGGTCTGGTCCTTCGGACCATCCCGGAATGACGGCACTCTTCACCCAAACCGGCTTTCATATCTGCTCAGCGCCAGCTCGCTGGTGTCGATATCGGGCTTCTTCTCGGACACGAGATCCGCGAGCACGCGGCCCGAGCCGCACGCCATGGTCCAGCCCAGCGTGCCGTGTCCGGTGTTGAGGTGAAGGTTCGGGTAGCGCGTTGGACCAATCACCGGCGGACCGTCCGGGGTCATCGGCCGCAGCCCGCACCAGAAACTGGCTTCGGCGAGATTGCCGCCGCGCGGGAACAGGCCGCTCACGGAGTGATCGAGCGTCGCCCGCCGCGCCGCAGGCAGCCTGTTGGAGTAACCGGAGATTTCGGCGGTGCCGCCGACGCGGATGCGGTCCCCGAGCCGCGTGATCGCGACCTTGTAGCTCTCGTCCATCACCGTCGACACCGGCGCAGCGTCAGGATCGACCACCGGCACGGTGATCGAGTAGCCCTTGACCGCATAGACCGGAACCGCAACGCCGAGCGACCCGAGCAGACGCGGCGACCAGCTGCCCAGCGCCACGACATAGGCGTCAGCCCGCAGCAGGCCGGCGCTGGTGGCGACGCCGCCGATGCGCGAACCGTCCGAGATCAGGCTTTCGATTGTCGTGTTGAACTTGAACCGCACGCCAAGCTCTGCCGCCCGCGTGGCCAGCGCCTGCGTGAACATGTGGCAATCGCCGGTCTCATCCTCCGGCAGCCGAAGACCGCCGACGAACTTGTCCTGCACTGCGGCGAGCGCCGGTTCGGCGCCGACGCAACCAGCGCGATCGAGCACCTCATAGGGCACGCCGTATTGCCGCAGCACCTCGATGTCATCAGCCGTGCCGTCGAGCTGCGCTGATTTACGGAACAGCTGCAGCGTGCCGCGGCTACGCTCGTCATAACGGATACCGATTTCCGCGCGCAAACTCCGCAGGCAATCGCGGCTGTATTCGGCGATCGGGATCATGCGGCTCTTGTTGACCGCGTAGCGCGCCGAGGTGCAGTTGCGCAGCATCTTCAGGAGCCAGATCCACATCGCGGGATCGAGCTTCGGCCGCACCACCAGCGGACCGTGCTTCATCAATAGCCACTTGATCGCCTTGACCGGCACGCCGGGGCCTGCCCAGGGCGAGGAATAACCGGGCGAGACTTCGCCGGCGTTGGCGAAACTGGTCTCGAGCGCGGGCGTCGGTTGACGCTCGACGACCGTCACCTCATGGCCGGATTTGGCGAGATAATAGGCTGAGGTGACGCCGATGACGCCGCCGCCGAGAACAACTACCTTCACGATCGATCAAGCTCCCGCCAGGCGGCTTCTCAACATTCACTGCCGGCGCTGAAGCAAGGATCAAGCCACGCATTCGACGACGCCCAAATCCACGGCATCTACGACAACAAGGTCTCTGCTGACACGAAGGGTAAGCCATGCGCGACCGCGACCGGTTCGCAGGTCAGTTTGCCCTCGCAGACGTTGAGGCCCGCGCGCAGATGCGGGTCCTCGGACAGCGCCTTGCGCCAGCCCTTGTCGGCCAGCGCCAGCGTAAACGGCAAGGTCGCGTTGTTCAGCGCAAAGGTCGAGGTCCGCGCCACCGCGCCGGGCATATTGGCGACGCAATAATGCACGACGCCGTCGACGACATAGGTCGGTTGCGAGTGCGTCGTCGGCTTCGAGGTCTCGGTACAGCCGCCCTGGTCGATCGCGATGTCAACGATGACCGCGCCCGGCTTCATCGTCTTCAGCATGTCGCGGGTGATCAGTTTCGGCGCGGCAGCGCCGGGCACCAGCACGGCGCCGATCACGAGATCGGCCTTCTTGACATGCTCGACGATCGCGGCCCGGGTCGAGAAGATGGTCCGCACCCTGCCCTCGAACTGCGCCGACAGCCGCCGCAATACATCGAGCGAGCGATCCAGGATCGTGACCTGCGCGCCCATGCCGAGTGCGACGGTTGCCGCGTTCGCGCCGGAAACGCCGCCGCCGATGATGACCACATCCGATGCCGGCGCGCCGGGCACGCCGCCAAGCAGCACGCCGCGTCCGCCGGATGCCTTTTCCAGCGCGTGCGCACCGACCTGCGGCGCGAGACGGCCGGCCACCTCCGACATCGGAGTCAACAGCGGCAGGCCGCCGGTCGAGGACGTCACGGTTTCGTAGGCGATGCAAACCGCTTTGCCGGCGATGAGGTCCTGGGTCTGCGGCAGATCGGGCGCGAGATGCAGATAGGTGAACAGGATCTGGCCGGGTCGCAGCATCTTGCGTTCGTTGGCCTGCGGCTCCTTGACCTTCACGATCATGTCGGCGCGCGCGAAGATGGCCTCGGGTGTATCGACGATGGCGGCCCCGGCGTTGCGGTACTCGTCATCGGACAGGCCCGAACCAAGCCCGGCGTCCTTCTCGACCAGCACCTGATGACCGTGCTCGGTCAGCTCATAAACCGTCGCCGGCGTCATGCCGACACGAAACTCGTTGTCCTTGATCTCCTTCGGAACGCCCAGCAGCATCGTCGCCTCCATGAACAGCCCTGCAACAATGAATACCTTGACACCCTTCGCATTTTCGGCCGGAATTGCAGCTTGCCAGGCCAATACTGCAACATTATTGCATGAAATGGCAGAAGGTTCGAATAATCATGCAAGCAGACCCAATCGATGCGCGCGACCGGGCCATCCTGCGCGAATTGATGCGCGACGGCCGCCTTTCCAACGTCGAGCTGGCCGAGCGCGTCAACCTGTCGCCATCCGCCTGCCTGCGCCGCGTTCGCGCCCTGGAAGAGGCCGGCCTGATCGCGGGCTATGTCATGCTGCTCAACACCAAACTCGCGAACATCGCGGGCGTCGCGTTCGTCTCGGTGACGCTCCGCGACCAGGGACGCGCGACGCTGGACAAATTCGAAAGCGCCTCGCTGCGTCATCCGGAAATTGCGGAATGCTACCTGGTCGCGGGAACCGAGGATTATCTGCTCCGGGTCGCCTACCGCGACGCGGCGGATTTCGAGCGCATCCACACCAAGGTCCTGACCCAGCTCCCCGGCGTACTCCGCGTGCAGTCGACGCTGACCTTGCGGACCGTGAAGCACACCACCGCCGTGCCGGTGTGAGACGCTGTGTGGCGAGAGGGAACGCAAGATCTGCTTTAGGCAAGCTCTCTCCCCATATCTGCTCGAGGCAAGCTCTCTCCTCACCTCTCCCCGCCCTTTTGCGGGGAGAGGTCGAAATTCGCGGCAGCGAATTTCGGGTGAGGGGCAAGGCAAAGTGCCCCCAGCGAAATGAACGGTCGTGGATCAATGTGCCCCTCACCCCAACCCTCTCCCCGCGAAGAGCGGGGCGAGGGAGCGCACCGCCTCTACCGCGATATCGCGTTTCCGTCGACATGGAAGGCCTTTGCGCGACTATCGCTGCGATGTTCAAAACCGCCGACACAAGTTCCAACATGCGTACATGCTCCGCGGCACGGATCGTGCCCGGGTTGATGATGGTCTCCGCCCTATAGAGGGCGTGGGAATGCCGGATGCCCAGCGCACCCGCAGCCCCGTGTGCGCTGGGGTAGTGAAGTATGCACACGGGTATTCACAGCGGAGGCACCGGAATCACCCGGCATTCCCGCACGCGATGGTTTTACGACTTATGGCGTGCTCTCCCCGGAGACGAATTCGTCTTGCCTCCGTCGCCGACGAATTGATGGTCTGACGCGCCCGGTTGGGTTCGCAAGACCTCCGCCGACTTGACACCAGCAACGGGTGCCAGGACCACACGCTTTTGCCGTCCGCCTCAGCGCCGTTCGTCTTGCGCGCTCGACTGACTCGCTCACGGGCTTTCACCCGCCCCGCGATGCCGTCGCGCCGACGCTGCCTGCGTCCACCGCATCCCACCCCAACGTTCGTGACGATCGCGAGCCGCCCCTCTCCTCGAGGGTGGGATGGGCGCAGCCAACCACAAATTTCGGAAAAACGGAAGTGAAATATTTTTGCTTTGGGACTGGACAGCCCAACCGCGTTGAACCCTCTCACGAATTCTGATTTCACGAACACGCCGATTCGGTCTCTTGAAAGCCTCGCGGCCGGGCCGGCGTCGGCAAAATCGACCGCATCTTGCCCGACGGGGCGAATCAGTTTTCGAAGTTGGAGTAGAGAGCGACGTGGCGCGCGCACGATGGCGCGCCCCCCGCCGCACCTGACCGGTCCGTGGCGATCGAGGACCGCATAAATAGTGCTCTTGATCGCGCTCTTGGGGGGACTCCTGACATCGCCATCGTGGCGCCTGACCAACACGGCTCGCGGAACCTACGTGCGGTCTTAGTCAGGCTTCCTGGCATGTCCATAGACGGGCGCACTCGCCTCTCGCTTTCAAAGTCGCTCAATATATCGACGCGGACGGGCTACCACATCAGAACTTGACCGCGGTGCGCAGGCCAAGAACCCAGGCATTGTCGGTCTTCAGGCCGGCGCCATTAAATCCGCGTCCGCCAGGATTGATCACATACTGGGCATCGAACTTCAGGTTCAACCAGCCGGTCGCCTGCCACCCGTACCAAGCTTCGAGCGGAACCTCATTACCGCCTGCATTCGGGCTGAGGGCGGCCGAATTCACGTGGGTCGTGCCGACCGCGAAGCCGACTTCGTCCAGGGGGCGCGAGGCCAAGGTTCCGGTGTGCTTGAGCTCCAAGGAGACCTGGTAGTCCTGGAACGAAGTCCGGTGATCGGCGACGGACGTATTGAGGTCGATATACCAACCCTTCGCGGGGCCACCTTCATCGGTCAACCGTTGCAGGATCGACTCATAAAAACCGAAGCGGCCTCGTTGATCTCCCAGATTTTGGGCTGGAACACCACCCACGCCCGGGATGGTCGTAACGATCCCCGGCAGGCCACCATCAATCGTCGACGCACTGTCATACCAACCGCCCAATCTCCAGGTCCCGTACAGGTGACCGCCCGGCCTCCAGGTCAACTCCACCGGCACCAGCACACCCGTGGCGGGGCTTGTGGCAGGAATGCCCGGCGCCGCGTAGATACCGGCGTCCGACGTCGTCAGATAATTCGGATTGGCGTCGTAGACGCCGGCCGAAATCTGGACTTCCTTGGTGATGTTGAAGTGGGCGAGACCGGCCCACTGGCTCACCGGCCAGTTGAAGATGTAGCCACCCTGGATGTTGCCGGGCTGGCCGCCGCAGAAGGTCAGGTTAATGAACTCGCATTGACCGAAGAAGAAGTCGGAGCCGACTGGAAGGCGGCCGCCCTTGAGTTCGAGGCGATCATCGAAAAGCTTCTGCGAGTAGTAGAGTTCGGTCAGGCGCACAATATTGCCGCGGCCGAAAACTTCATTGGTCAGCTGCAAGGCCGGAATGCCTGCGTCGTCATTCAGATTGTGGCCGAAGCGGTCGACCAGCGTGATGCCGATCAAGCCGCCCGGGATGCCGGCAAGCTTCGCCATATCGAACTTGGCCTGAAAGGCCAGCTGTCCAGCCTGGGTCGCCACTCTGTTGGCTCCGCCCGTCAAATTGCTGACGGCTTCGTCGCCCAACTCCAGGGACAGATCGATGCCCTGCTGCTTCAGCTTCGTCCGCCCGAGATCGCCAAGCAGGTACGGTCTTGCCCAGAAATCATCGGCCTCCGCATAAGGAATAGGTGGAGCTTTCGTCAAAAGATCGGCCGCATACGCTCCACCGCTCAGCAGAGACAGAGCAATGCCCACGGCCCACGCGCGCGCGGAATTTGCCGACCCATGCAACATTTTGGTCATCCCGCCGTCCCAGGCTTTCACATGAACCTCCCCCTGAAGAAAACGTGCCCGTTCGCGCATCGCATCGCGGACAGATGCCTGCGTGCTTCTGCCCGCCTGCTTCTTCAGATCGAGAGACTTGAGCAGCCGCGCCGATATTCCGGGCTAAGCCAGTCGTTGGCTTCACACTTTGCTCGCGATCATGTGCGGGAATTTTTCCGGGAGACGTTCGATCCGCGCGCGAGCAACGCGTAACCCGGATTGAGATTCGGGCGGGTTGGAGCCCACCGGGTCCGCGCAGAGCGCGGCCCGATAACAGGCTCAGGCGTAACCCGCCATCTCTTCAAGTCTGACGGCAGATTACGCTGCGCTCCAATCCGCCCTGAGGGCTACGCGCTTCAGGAGCTTGCCGGCTAGAGCGTGATGGGATTAGGTTGAGTTGTCGCGGGCGGCCACGGAGTTGCGCTCCCTCGCCCCGTTCTTACGGGGCCGAGACGAGCAAAGCTCGCTCTGAGAGGGTTGGGGTGAGGGGATCTAACCGCGAATTCAGCTCGCGGAGAGTCCCCCTCACCCGAAATTCGCTCTCGCGAATTTCCACCTCTCCCCGCAAGCGGGGCGAGGTGGAGCAACCGGCGCATCCCGATTCAATCAAAAGCCATCCCGCTCTAGTTGACGGGCTTCATATCAACAATGTCATCATCATCGACGTGGTCGTGGATCGCCCCGAATTCTGCCGAGTTGATCTCAAGAAGCCAGCGGCCCCACTCTCTTGGATGTCCTTCAGGGGCGACGGGCTCGCCGGCTGCGGTGTATCTATACTTCGCCAGCGCTCCCACCGCTCTTTCCATCGCACCGCCGTCCTTCAAAGTTATCATGCACCTCATCTCTCACCTCGCTTGTCTCGGTTACATTTCTTCCGCCGCGCGTCTCGCAATCGGAAGCTCAACCTCTGCGGTGAACGGGCAATAGGCTCCCGTCCAAAAAAATGGCCCTTCGCAAAGCAACGGCGACTTCCTTTCGCCTACTCGCAGCCTTGCTCGGACGCACCGACCGGCTTCTTTCCGGAGGGCGCGGGCTGGGCCTCACCGGCAGTCATCTTCTTTGATCGTTCATTTGGCGCGGGCTCGGTCCGCTCAGGCGTACCTGCCGTCATTTTCTGTGACTGCTCGGAGGGTGCGGGCTGGGTCTGCCGTGATTGCTCGGCAGCGGTAGGCTGGCCCTGCATCTGGCGCTTCGCGTCTTCTGACGACGTTGCGGTGTTCTCCGCCGCCTTGGTCATGGCGGATGTTGGCGGTTGCTGCCTCGAGTCCGTCGCTGTGGAACCGATCGTTTGTCCGGCATAGCCCGGCACGTTCCCAGAGCCCGCATCGTGGCTTGCAGTGTTACAGGGACCGGCATTAGCGGAGCTTGCGCTGAAGGCGAGCAGCGCGCCCAGGATCATTCGTCTGTTGGCAACATTCATAGCCTTTCTCCTTTGCGTCTCCTTCGCGTTAGTCCTCTGGACGATTGAACCAAGTACGACGTCTTTTGTTCCGGACGTGTGCCAACAGAGCGGCACCGGGATTCGCGTTTGGGCGCGCAAAGTCCCATATCGGGAACAGCCCTCCCGGCATCTCCTCAAGTCGAGCGGTGGATTACGCACACAATTTGCCCTACGCGCTCACGTGTGGGCGTCGGATCGGTCTTGAACCACCGTTGTGCGACCTCGGCGTTCGTGGCACAGCGCTCGAGCCAGCGAGCCACCAGCAAATCGACCCGCGCGGCAAATCGCAGTTGCGCCGCTGCCAGCACAAGCCTCGCGTCCAAGCTCTGATCGGATGGTCTCTTGACGTCGTTGTGGGCGTTCATCCTGCCCTCCTGCCGGTTCGGCGGAGGGAGCACCCTTGCGCCGAGAGTTACACTCTTGCTTTGCGGATCAGCCCTGTTTCGAGCTGAAAATTCGGACCCCGCGTCATCACGGACATGCACGACCAATCGGCCAGCCGAATAAGCGGCCGGACGCGGACGGCAGTCTCTGCGATGTGTGTGCGTGCGTTGCGCATGACGGTCCTCAAGAGTGCAGGCATTTTCACCCGCAACCAATGTCATGATCTAAACGCAGAGAAAATTCAGCGCGTCAATGTTTTATGTTCACGAGGCGCGGAATTTGTTGGGTGCCAGCAATTTTCGAACGCCGGCGCGTCCGGCTGGGTTCGAAAATTTCTGGCTCTGGTCAATTGGCGGAAGCCCCCGCAAGCGGGAGAGGAAGCGCACCGCCTCTGGCGAACCAGAGCCATCTCATCCCGTCACGCTCCAGATCTCAGCCCATCACGCGCTAGTACTACCGCGTCATAACCTGTTTTCGCCCCTCATCCTGAGGAGCGTCGCGGAACGCGACGCGTCTCGAAGGATTGAGGCCACAGCCGGGCCTTCATGGTTCGAGACGGCGCGCTACAGCAAGTATTGTGTGGGGATGAAGCGAACGCGCGCGCCTCCTCACCATGAGGATCTAATGTCGCAGCAGGACTAGGAAGCTTCGGACAACAGCGTCTGCAGCAGCGGATGATGCGGATCGGCAAGACCGTCGATGACGTTGAAATGGTGGCGGCCGGGTTCCTCGATCGCGCGGGTCTGGGCGCCGAGCCCGATCCAGATGTTGGCAAGCAGCGCGTTCTGGCGGAGGAATTCCGGGCGTTCCGAAGCTCCCACCCAGCACGTCAGGCGCGCGCCCGGCACAGGCTGCAACAAAGCGGGGCTTTCGGTTTGGGCTTCCGCATCATCGATGCGGAGATCTCCATTCATGGCGGTCTTCATGAGCGGGCGCAGGTCATGGACCCCGGAAATGGAGACCGTATTGTGGATGCGCGCGCGAACCGACTCCGCCAGCGGCGACGTCGCGGAGATCATGCGCGTGACCAGATGTCCGCCGGCGGAGTGGCCCGTCAGCAGCAGCGGACCCTCGATCATCGCGGCCGCCCGCGCGATCGCCGCGGCGACTTCGCGCGTGATGTCGGCGATGCGAATCTCAGGGCAAAGCCTGTAGGATGGCATGGCGACCGCATAGCCGCGCTCGACGGAGCCGCGCGCAAGGTGCGACCAGAAGCTCTTGTCGAGGGCGCGCCAGAACCCGCCATGGACGAACACGACAAGGCCGCTTGGCTTCCCCTCGGGGAGAAAAAGATCGAGGCGGTTGCGCGGCCGATCGCCATAGACGATGTCGAGCGTTGCGCGATCCCTGCCCACAAGTTCATCGCGATAAGCCTGCGCCGGCGCCACCCAGGCCTGCGGCCAGCGCTCGCCGCCGGGAATATTGGGTCCGTTCGCGTAGGCGTCGTTCCAGTCGGAAATCTGGTGGAAGATCATGCGGTGTCCGTTGGGCTTGGGTTGCGCAAGCGTGTTGACGAACAGGACTGACAGGGCCAGCGTTATCTACCCGCACCGACCGGCCGCGGCTAGACCCAAGGTCCTTTATATGTCGAACTTTTAAGCTTGAAACGATTCGCCCGCATGCGAATATCTTTGGCTTCGACAGACGAGACCAACGCGATGACCGATTTCAGGCGCACCCAAGCCCTGTTCCATCTCCCGGACGGCGTCATCTATCTCGACGGCAATTCGCTTGGGCCGCTGCCGAAAGCGGCCGCAGGTCGCGTCGGCCGCATGATGACGGAGGAATGGGGCAAAGAGCTGATCCGGGGCTGGAACAGCGCCGGCTGGATGACAGAGCCGCGCCGGATCGGGGACCGCATCGGCCGCCTGATCGGCGCCCCCGAGGGCACCGTCGTCGTGGGCGACACGCTGTCGATCAAGGTCTACCAGGCGCTGGCGTCTGCGCTCGAACTCAATCCGGCGCGGCGGGTGATCCTCTCCGACACCGGCAATTTTCCGTCCGATCTCTACATGGCCGATGGTCTCCTGAAATCCCTCGCCAGAGACTACACGCTCGAGATCGTCTCGCCCGAGGACGTCGAAGGAGCCATCGACGAGACGGTTGCCGTGGTGATGCTGACCGAGGTCGACTACCGCACCGGCCGCCTGCACGACATGACGGCGCTGACACAAAAAGCCCATTGCGCCGGCGCATTGACGATCTGGGATCTGGCGCATTCGGCCGGCGCCATCCCGGTCGACGTATCAGGCACGGCCGCCGATTTCGCCGTCGGCTGCACCTACAAATATCTCAACGGCGGTCCCGGTGCGCCGGCCTTCATCTATGTCGCGCCTCGGCATGTCGACCGGGTCCGGCCGGCGCTGTCGGGGTGGCTGGGACATCAGGCGCCGTTCGCCTTCGATCTCGATTACCGGGCCGGGGCCGGCATCGAGCGCCTGCGAGTCGGAACGCCGCCGGTGATTGCGATGGCGGCGCTCGACGCGGCCCTCGATGTCTGGGAGGGCGTCAGCATGAGCGACGTCCGCAAGGTCTCGATCGCGTTGTCCGATCTCTTCATCCGCGAGGTGGAGGCGCGCTGTCCTGACTTGACGCTGGCCTCGCCGCGGGACGGCAACATGCGCGGCAGCCAGGTCTCGTTTCGTCACGCCAATGGCTACGCGATCATGCAGGCGCTGATCGCACGCGGCGTGATCGGCGATTTTCGCAGCCCCGACATGATGCGCTTCGGCTTTACGCCGCTCTATATCGGAGAAGCCGAGGTTCGCGCCGCGGTCGATGCGATCGCCGACGTCATGACCAACCGGCGCTGGGATAGCGCCGAGTACCGCAAGATGGCGCTGGTGACATGACCGGCAAACCGCACGACTCCTCCGGCGAGCGGGCGCAGATGTCGTTCGACGGCCGCATGTCCTACAGCGACTATCTGCATCTGGAGCGCGTGCTGACCGCGCAGGAACCGCTGTCGGACGCCCACGACGAATTGCTGTTCATCATCCAGCACCAGACCTCCGAGCTCTGGATGAAGCTCGCGATCCACGAGATTCGTTCGGCCGCCAGGGCCATCCACGGCGACCGGCTGCAGCCGGCGTTCAAGATGTTGTCGCGCGTGGCCCGCATCTTCGAGCAGCTCAACAACGCCTGGGATGTGCTGCGGACCATGACGCCGAGCGAATACACGCGATTTCGCGACCAGCTCGGCCAGTCCTCGGGCTTTCAATCCTACCAGTACCGGGCGATCGAATTCCTCGCCGGCAATCGCAATTTGGCGATGCTCGCCCCCCACGCCCATCGCGCCGACATCGTCGCCAAGCTTGACGAAATTCTCGCCGAGCCCGGTCTCTATGACGAGGCGCTGCTGCTGCTGGCGCGCAACGGCTTCGACATCGGCGACGACGCAGCTCGCACGGACTGGCGCATCGGGCGGAGCGAAAACGACAAGGTCCTGGCCGCCTGGAAGACCGTCTATGCGTCCCCTGAAAAATACTGGATGCTCTATGAACTGGCCGAGAAGCTGGTCGATTTCGAGGACTATTTCCGCCGCTGGCGTTTCAATCACGTCACCACGGTCGAACGCATCATCGGTTTGAAGCGCGGCACCGGCGGCACCAGCGGCGTCTCCTATTTGCGCAAGATGCTCGAGGTCGAGCTGTTTCCGGAACTGTGGAAGGTCAGGACGGAGCTGTAGCCCGGATCGCCGCGAACACGGATTGGCGAGGTCACGCTCATTCCCGATCTGGCTCGAGCCTCAAGCCGCGCTATCTTCGCATCTGCCACGACGTCAATAGGCTCGCTATCGATACGAGGGCTTCCATGGCCAGCGGGTAGGTTTTTATCGCAGGCCCCCGTCGGATGACGCCGAGCAGCACCTCGGCGGCGCGATCGGGCGTGATCATCATCGGACGCATTTTTGCCTTTGCCATTTTCGTTTCAACGAATCCGAAACGAACGACACTCACAAGCACTCCCGACTTGCGCAAGGCAGCTCGCAGTCCGAGCAGGTAAGCCGTCATTCCAGCTTTTGACGCGCCATAGCTCGGGGCCTCTCGCAGAGCCCTGTCAGCAATGCTGGAGATGCCGATTATTCGACCGCCACGCCGCGCGCGCATGGCTGGCAATACCGCGCGCACCGCGTCGGCCAGCGCGGCAAAGTTCACCCGGATGGTGTCGCCATCGCAATCAACGCCTGACGTCTCGAAGGGCTCGCCGATCCCGGCACAATAGACCAGCGTGTCGATCTCCCGGGCATCAGCAACAATCGCAGCGATCGATTTGGGAAATTCCGGATTGAGAACGTCCAGGACGTGCTGGGTGTGGCGATCGCAAATCTGATCAAGAGGACGGCGCGAAACGCCCACGACATCTTCGCCGTCTCGAAGCAGCCTCTTGGTGAGTGCCAGGCCAATACCGTCGCCGTTACCGATGATCAGCGTCCGCATACCAATCAAGACCCCAGATGCTCCGAGCGTTCCGCTACGATTCGCTAATGCCCATCACACATAAGCCAATCCCGGCTTGACGCAAATTCGTAGCTCAGGACGGAGCTTTAGCCTTGCGATTTCATCTTGCGGCCGAAAATGGCGGCAGGCCTCTGAACCCGCATCAGGCGAGCGGCGACTCAAGCAGGAAACCATGATTGTTTCCGCACCGTGAGGGTCCGGTATCCATGACCGCTCCATGCCGTTTCGCTGCGCTGATCCTGACCGTCACTCTCTTTGCGCCTGTTGCTGCCGACGCCTTCGATATCGACGATTCGACAGCCCCTCTCAGCAGCCTGCCGACCTCGCTCGATTTGTGCGGCAGGACGAATTCGCTCATCGCGCCCGAGGCCTGCAAGAACGGCGACTATGAGAAACTGGCCGCGCAGATCGAGCGCGCGCTGCAGGTGGCACTCGCCAAGGCGCCCGCGAATATCCGGCCGCTGCTCAAGCGCGACCAGGCCTTCTTTGCCGGAATGATTGGCTCGGCCGCCGAGGACATGCCGCAATCGCAGAATCCCGGCGACCGCGAAGCCTTTGCTGAGATGTTGCGCAAGCGGATTCCTGTACTGGAGGATATCGCCAACGGATTTGGCCGTGCCGGCGTCCTCGGCAAGTGGGCCGATGCGTTCGGCCATGTCACCGTGACGCCGGCCGACGGCGGCGCCTACCGGCTCGCGATCGACGCCGATGCGATCTACGGAACGGCCGACGATCTGCACTGGCAGTGCCAGGCCACCGCAGTGGTGAAGCCAGCGTCCGACGGCTGGCTGACGGGAGCTTTTCTGCCCGAAGCCGCGTCGCCTGCGCCAGCGCCCGGAGACGCCGCCACTCCACCGACGGTGCCGCCGTCGATCAAGATCCGCCGCCAGGGCGAAACGCTTCGGGTCGTCGTCGGCGAGCAGGATTGGGGCGAGTGGCGGACGCATCTCAATTGCAAGGAAATCCACCAGGTCACGGCGAATTATTTCGCCAGCGGCAGGCGCGATCCCGCTGCGATACCGGACAGGATCGACACCAGCTTTGTCGCGCCGACCTTCGACTGCACGCGCCCCGAGACCGCGAGCGATGAGGAGACCTGCTCCGATCCTGATCTCGCCGACAACGACCAGCGGCTGAATCGGGCCTGGAGGACCCTGCCGTCACGGCTCGACGAGGCGACCCGGCATGCGCTGATGGACGACCAGCGCAACTGGGTCAAGGCGCAAGCCCATCAATACAAGCAGTTCCTGCATCCGGCCTGGGACAAGATCACCTCAGTCATGCATTCCACCACCGGCGCGCGCATATTTCTCGACAGGATGCAGCGCGAGCGGATTGCGCTGCTCGAAGGCTTCGACGAGAACCGCAAGGGCCTCGCCGGCGTCTGGCTGAGCTCGACCGCGATCCTGAAGGTGACGCCGACAGAGGATGGCGGACTGCGAGGCGTGGGCTGGACGTGGGACCAGGGCAACTGGAAGGCCGGCTGCGACTACGAGATCGAGGGCAAGGTGGTGGGCGGCGTGTTTCGCTCCGACGAGACGCGCACCAACCCGGATACGCTGGAGCGCGATCACGCCATGCTGATCGTCAACCGGCTCGACGACGTCTACGCCAAGCAGCGCATGGACAAGAAAGACAGCAGCGACGAGCAAAAATGCAAGCGCAGCCCCACCATCTCGTCGACGGCGCGGCTGTTTCCGGCAAAACCTTCGCCCGACATCAACGATTTCGGCCAGTCGATCCGCTGAACGCGGCCGGAGACTTCGCCGAACCCCTGCCTTGTCGTTCAGCTCTCGTCCGAAAGCCGGGCAAGGTCGGCGAGCACCGCGGTCACGAGGTCGCGGTGATGGGTGTCGGACGCGGCCAGCGCGGCCGAATACAGATTCAAGACGTAACGCGCCTTGGCGACCGCCTCGGGCCATGAGGTTGCCGGCGTCGCCAGGATCTCGGCTTCAACCAAGCCTTGCCGCTCACGCAATGTCTTGGCATTGGCCTCCACGTCGGCGAGCAGACGTCTCATATCGGTCGCCTTTTGCGCCGCCATGCCGCGATGCTTGTCGAGATCGACCGGGTCGTCATTCACTTTGGTGCGCTCGCGCCGATGCGCCAAGCATTAGCCTTGCGCGCTTTCGCGGCAATTAGCCATCGTTTTCTCGCAAAGCTCCGCGCTTTTGACCGAACAAGCCAGCCAATACCTTGCAATCGATGGGTTCGTCGCCATCTGCAAAAAATGGCCGAAAGCAGGACGTATTTCGCATGAAGATCCGCGTCGGATTCGAAATGCTCTACGAATTCCCGCACCCGACGCCGATGATCATGGTGCTGGGCACGCATTTCACCCGTGCGTCCGATATCATCGTCCCCGATTTTCTCACCACCAGTCCTTCGGTGCCGATCACCCCCTACCGCGACATGTTCGGCAACTGGTGCAGCCGCATCGTAGCACCCGCAGGACGCATGCGGCTTTCGGCCGACGGCGTCGTTCAAGACAGCGGCCTGCCCGATCCGGTCTTTGCCTCGGCGTATCAACATGCGGTCGAGGACCTGCCGGCGGAGACCCTGGTCTATCTGCTCGGCAGCCGCTATTGCGAGACCGACCGGCTTTCCGAAACCGCCTGGCAGTTGTTCGAGAAGGCTGCGCCGGGCTGGGGGCGGGTTCAGGCGATCTGCGATTTTGTCCATCGCCACATCGCTTTCGGATACGAGCACGCCCGCGCCACCAAGACCGCCTTCGAGGCCTACCAGGAAGGTCGCGGCGTGTGCCGCGACTACGCCCATCTCGCCGTTGCGTTTTGCCGCTGCATGAACATTCCGGCGCGCTATTGCACCGGATACCTTGGCGATATGGGCACGCTGCCGCCTTACGGACCGGGCGACTTCGCCGGCTGGTTCGAGGCCTATCTCGGCGGACGCTGGCACACCTTCGATCCGCGCAACAACGTGCCGAGGATCGGCCGCATCCTGATCGCGCAGGGCCGCGATGCCGCCGATGTGCCGATCACCCAGACCTTCGGGCCGAACACGCTGCTGAGCTTCAAGGTCTGGACCGACGAGGTCGCCTGACGGCGGAACCCGGCCCGTCCCGAAGGCAGATCAGAGGCGACTGGCCCCTTCCGCCGGCCTCTCAGCAGGTCTAACTTTCGCCCGACGGCTCTGTAACCAGCTGAAGCAGCCAGGGAACATCGCCATGCGCGCCTTCATCATGCTTGTTGCATTCTTGATCGGGCTTGGGTCGCCCGCCGCTCCCGCCTTTGCCGGCGACGACGTTGCCACCGCTCAAAGCGTGATCCGCGCGCAGGAACAGGCGCTGGCCCGCGACGACGCGGCGGCGGCCTATTCCTATGCCGCGCCGGCGATCCATCAGATCTTTCCGCAGGCCGACATCTTCATGTCGATGGTGCAGAACGGCTACGCGCCGGTCTATCGCCACAAGAGTTTCGAGTTCGGCGAGGCCAAGGCAGCGGGCGGTTCGATCGCGCAACGCGTTCACATCATCGACGCCAACGGCGAGGCATGGGAGGCGCTCTACACGCTGGAAGCGCAACCGGACGGCAGCCTGAAGATCACCGGCTGCTCGCTGCTGAAGGCGGGACAGTCGGTGTAGCTCGGGATGGCTTTTCCTTGAATCGGCATGGCCGCAGGTCGCTTCACCTCTCCCCGCCCTTTGCGGGGAGAGGTCGAAATTAGCGGAAAGCGCGAATTTCGGGTGAGGGGCGAGGCACAGTGCCCAAGCGAATTGAGCAGTCACGGATCGAAGTGCCCCTCACCCCAGCCCTCTCCCCGCAAAGAGGCGGGGAGAGGGAGCGCACCGTGCCCGCTGAACCGGAGCAACTTCATCTCATCACGCTCTATGGACGTGGCGACCGTCCAGTTTCCGTCAGTACTTCGGCGTGATGCGAAGATGCGTTGCCGGCTTCGGGATGTCGCCGTCCCGGATCGTGGGTTTGGTGCGCCACGCCTGTCCGAGGGCAACCAGTTCGTCCGCCCGCTTCAACATGTCATCCGTTCGCTCCGGCGTGTCCTGCTTGTACGATGCCGGATCCTGCGCGTAACGATCCAGGAAATCCCCGAATTTTCCAGGCACCTGCGCATAGGCCTCCGCGACTTCGTCGAGCGTTTCCTCCATTCTTGCCATCGCGACCAGGAAGCGCCGCCAGCGATGTGCATCCAGATCGAACTTGTCGCATAGCCGTTCGCCCGCCTGCGACCCGTAGCCGGCGATCGTCTTGACCGTGGCCTCGTTCATCGTGAGGTTCAGCCCGCCCTCATCCGATTTCAGCACGATGTGCACGATGCGCTCGCGGTACCCGGGCAACGTGCTCTGCAGATTGTCCTGCCAATCCTTGGCGGAGTTGACGAGCCGCATCAGAAAGCCGGCCAACCCGGTGAACGGCACGATCGGCAACTGGATCCCGCTCTTCGCGCTTTCCGGCAGCCAGACGCTGTCTGGGTTGCGCTTCGGATCGTACTGGTCGAGCGAGATCGCGAACGTCGGGCTGTTCGGCAACAGATGATCGAAGAAGTGGATTGGAAAGTTGCTCGACAGCCCGCCGTCGCTGAACAGGCAACGTCGCAGTTTGTCCCGCTCGGCCTGCTCGGTGAGCGTGAAATCGTGGCACCAGAGCGGCACCGCGGCAATCAGGCCGGGAAAGCTCAGGCTCATGCGGGCCCCGACGATCAGCGGCAGCTGCGCCGGCTCGGGAAAGTGGTAATAGTCCCCGACTGCTCCGGCTGGAAGCGCAAGCGGTTTGCAGACGGAGACGAGATAACTCATGATCGGGCGCGAGAAAATCTTGTCCCATTCGTCCCGCCGGAAGAAAAAGCGCTTGTTCTCCATCGGCAACGTATAGGGGCGCATCTCCATCAGGCTGGTCGTCACCATGGCGAGCCGGATTGGCGGGGCCTCGTTCGGCGGCTTGGCCAGATCGCCGAACGTGAGCGGCGAATCTGAGGCTTTTCGACCGGCGGCTTCCTGGATCAGCCGCGCGAGCCAGTCGGTGAACGCTTCCTTGAGCTGCCCGGGCTGACCAATGCCGGGACAGAGGCCAAAATCGTTGTTGACGAGATCGACGGTGGCGGCTTGCCAGAGGCGCCAGACGATCGCTGCGACAAGTCCGACCAGCGCCAGCAACAGGCCGAACAAGACAAAGCCGGCGCTGCCGGAAAATAATGCGATCACCATCACGATCACGCCCGGCAGTGCACCCAGCCCCGCATTGCGCCAGTAACCTGATATCGCGCAGGTGATGGCGGCGATCACGCCCGACAGAGCGGCGTTCGCTCCCACGGCGGCCACGAAGATGTCGAACAGCGGCTTCAGGCGCGGCGTCGGCTGAAACATGGCCAGCAGGTTGGGGCCGACCTCATCGGGGATCTTGGCCAGCCGATCGAAGCCGGCATTCGTGATGCCCCTGCCGTACTCGCCGGCGGCCGCGGCCGCCGCCGCGATGGCGCCGGCGGACGTTCCGCCGATGTTGGAGAACCGGTACTTCTTCGCCAGCGCGACCAGCGCAAGCGGATAGACCACCCCGCTGGTGATGCCGCCCTTCATGACGATGTCGCAGGATTGCTCGGGCTTCCCGTGTTGGGATTGCTGATCAGTCATCGACAACTCGCCCTCCCCTCGCGCCGGGACGGCTCACTCTGCCCTGCTGTGACCACTATCTCAAGTAGAGTCGATCGAACCGCGGGTTATCCGAGCGATGGCGCCAGGATCGGACGCGCGCGCCCCCGCAGCAACAGCGCCGTTATGATGATGATATTGACCACATTCCACGCCACCCCATTGGCAAAGGCCGCGGCGTAGGAACCGGTGGCATCGAAGATCACCCCGGAGACCCAGCCGCCGAACGACATGCCGAACACCGAGGCAAAGATCACGATGCCGACGCGGGTGGCGGCCTCGCGCGCCGGCATCGCCTCGCGCACGATGATGGCATAGCTCGGCACGATGCCGCCCTGGAACAGGCCGAACATCGCCGAGATGACGTAGAGCGAGGTCAGGCCGTCGAAGAACAGATAGAACACCAGCGCAAACCCCTGCGCCAGCGATCCGATCAGGAGCGTCGGGATGCCGCCGATCCTGTCGGCGAGAAAACCGGAGCCGATGCGGCTGATGATCCCGAAACCCATCATCAGCGACAGCATTTCCGCGCCGCGCGCCACGCCATAGCCGAGATCGCCGCAATAGGCGACGATGTGAACCTGCGGCATCGCCATCGCCACGCAGCAGGACACGCTGGCGATGCACAGCAAGACCGTCAGCGCATTGGTCGAGAGCCTGAGATCGAGGCGCGGCGGCGGCGCATTGGCATGGTCGCGGGTCGTCTCGTCGCCGATCTGGCTGCGCAGCGCCAACAGCAGCAGCGTCATCGACACCGCGCAGAACACGCCGATCGCAATATGGGTGGTGCGCCAGCCGGCCGACTGCACGCCCCAATTGATCAGCGGCGGCCACACCGTGCCCGCAACATAATTGCCGCTGGCGACAATGGTGACCGCGAGCCCGCGATAGCGCTCGAACCAGTGCGAGGCCTCCGCCATCAGCGGAGCAAAGGTTGCCGAGGTGCCGAGCCCGATCAGGAAATAGACCGCGGTGAACTGCCACAGCGTCACCGACAGGCCGGCGAGCACATAGGACACGCCGAGCAACGCAATGCTCAAGGCCATCGCCATCACGATGCCAAAGCGGTCGGTGATCCTGCCGGTGACGACGCCGCCGAGGCCGAAACCCATCATCATCATGGTGAAGGCGAGCGATACCGCGCCGCGGCTGGCGGCAAATTCGGCCTGCACGGTCGGCAGCACCACGACAACCGCCCACATGCCCACCGCCCCGATCGAGCCAATCATCAGCGCAAGGCAAAGCCGCACCCAGGCTCGACCGGAGTCCGGGGTGAAAGCAGGCGATGGATGAGGTCGTTCGGCGGGCGCGTGCACGGGCGCCAAATTCCATGTCCCACGGGGCAGGGTCAAGCCGCATTGCCGCGAGATTAGGCATGCAGATGTGAGGGAATAGGCAGTCCAGCAGGTTCCGCAGCTCTTTTCGCGTTGGCGGCGCTGAATGTGAGGTCGCAGCCGGCTTGGCGGAACCGACATTCCGCGTTAAGGATTCGCGCAAGGCGCTCACGCGTCGACGGATCCGGGCGCGCATGTTCGTTCGATTGACGAGATCAAAGCGGTTGATGGCCGGCCGGATGGCCGCGCTGGTCTATCTGCTTTGCATACTCGCTCCGGGCGCAGCGCTCGCGCTCGGTCGCGCGCCGGCCCCCTGCTTTGTCGACGAACTCGTTCCCGCGGCCCTGGTCAGCGACCTGCAGGATCCTGCGGCGGTGCACATGCACGCCGATGGTTCGCGGCACGACCACGGCGCGATGCATGCTCATCACCATGCAGATGCGGGGACGGCAGCACCTGCCCCGCATCACCATGACGGCAAGACCTTGCCCGGCCCGTGCTGCGCAATGCTGTGCGTCTCGGCCCTGCCGGCGGACCTGCCTTCGATCGTCAAGCCGTCGCAGCCGGTCTCGATGTGCGTGATCGAGACTTCCCGGAGCGTGCCGGGCGAACCGCCGGCACTGCACTATCGTCCCCCGATCGCCTGATCTGATGCAATGACACGGCGCTGCGCGCGATCGCGTGCGCTTGCGCATGTTTTTCATCGACAGATCAGGAACGATCCATGTTTGCGCACTTTGGGGCGAAGCGCGCCGCCGTCGATTCGGCGCGCGAGCGGCATTTCATAGTCAATTTGTTGCGCCGGCTTGCGACCATAGCCGTCGCGGCTGGATCGCTGGCGGCGTGCGGGGGCACGACGGTGCCGATTGCAGGCCGCGATCCCGCCGATCCCGCGGCGAAGGTCGCCCGCGTCGGATACAGCGCGACCACCGCGCCCTACACCAGCATGCGCCCGCAGGCCGCCGCGCCGTGGCGCAACGATGGCCGCGCTCCCCAGCCGAAATCGGACGAGTAGGACCGCGCCATGAGATTCCATCGCGCCATCGGATGCACCCTGCTGCTGTCGGCCATCGGTCTGTCGGGCTGCGTATCGTTTGCTCCGGACGGCGGCATGAGCGCCGTCGCCGACGTCGCAAGCCAGGTCCTGCAAAAGGACGTCACCTTCGTGCGCTCGGCCGACGACGCCGAGCTCGCGGAACGCGGTGTGCAACGCCTGCTGTCACGCCCGCTGACAGTCGATGCCGCCGTCCAGGTCGCGCTCCTCAACAACAAGGGTCTGCAGGCGGCGTACAACGAACTGGCGCTGGCCGAGACCGAACTTGTCGGGCAAAGCCTGCCGCCGAATCCGGTGTTTTCGATCTCCCGCATCGCCGGCGATGGCGCCAGCGAGATCGAATGGCAGGTGGTCGGCGATATTCTTGCGCTCGCGACACTGCCGTTCCGCTCCGATATCGCGCGCGATCGTTTCAGGCAGTCTCAGTTCAAGGCCGCGCTGGCAACGCTGCGGCTCGCCGCCGATGTCCGCCGCGCCCATGTCCAGGCCGTCGCAGCCAACGAGATGGTCGGCCTCATCAGTGAGGCAAAATCGACCGCGGAGGCCACCGCGCAGCTTGCCGGCAAGCTCGGGGAGACCGGATCGATCAACAAGCTCGATCAGGCCCGCGAGCAGGTGTTTTATGCGGAGACCACCGCGGAGCTTGCGACCGCCCGCCAGCAAGCCGCGAGCGCGCGCGAGCGCCTGGTGCGCCTGATGGGCCTGTGGGGCAACGACCTCGCATTCCGGATTCCCGACAAGCTTCCGCCGCTGCCGCGCTCGCCGTTGACGCTTCCCGCCATCGAGGCCGATGCCGTGGGCCATCGCATCGACCTGCAGATGGCGCGCATCGAGCTCGCGGTGCTGGCGAAATCGCTCGATCTCACCGAGGCGACCCGTTTCGTAACGCTGCTCGACGTCGCCGGCATCGACCGGCGCACCAGCGATCCGCAAGCAGCGCCGTTCAGGGAACGCGGCTTCGATGTGCAATTCCAGATCCCGATCTTCGACGGCGGCGAGGTGCGCGTGCGGCAGGCCACCGAGACCTACAGGCTGGCGTTCAACCGCCTGACCGAGAAGGCCATCAACGTGCGCTCGCAAGCGCGCGACGCCTACCGCACCTACCGCGCGACCTACGACATCGCGAGCCACTATCAGCGCGAGATCCTGCCGCTGCGCAAGGTCATCACCGAGGAGATGCAGCTGCGCTTTTCCAGCATGCAGGTCGACGTCTTCGCGCTGGTGACCGAGGCACGTCAGCGCATCGCCTCGCAACGCGCGGCGATCGATGCCAAGCGCAACTTCCAGCTGGCGCAGTCGGAGCTGCAGAGCGCGGTCAACGGCGGCGGCTCGGGTGGCGACGGCGGTGAAGATCAAATGATCAGGATTTCAGCCGCGCAGGCGGCCAGCATCGACTGAGTGGAGAAGTGCAATGTTGTCACGCAGAAGACTGCTCAAGACCGCCGCTTTGGTCGGCGCGAGCGCGGTGAGCGGGCGGGCGCAGGCGGCCGCGATTCCGGAGGCGGTGACCATGGACAACGCGGTCATGCAGCCGCCACTGCATCCGACCAGCGGCCCCGACTACCGGCCGGTCGTCACGCTCAACGGCTGGACATTGCCGTGGCGCAGCAACGGCGACTGGAAGGAATTCCATCTCGTTGCCGAACCGGTGGTGCGCGAATTTGCCGATGGCATGAAGGTGAACCTGTGGGGCTACAACGGCCAGGCGCCGGGCCCGACCATCGAGGCGGTCGAAGGCGACCGCGTGCGCATCTTCGTCACCAACAGACTGCCCGAGCATACCACCGTGCACTGGCACGGATTGATCGTGCCAAGCGGCATGGACGGCGTCGGCGGATTGAGCCAGCCGCACATCAAGCCCGGCAAGACCTTCGTCTACGAGTTCGAGCTGAAGAAGAGCGGGACGTTCATGTATCACCCGCACTCCGACGAAATGGTGCAGATGGCGATGGGCATGATGGGCATGTTCATCGTGCATCCGCGCGATCCGGCCTTCCGCCCCGTGGATCGCGATTTCGTCTTCATCATGAGCAGCTATCTCGTCGACCCCGGCACCTATCTGCCGAAGGTCAACGAGATGACCGACTTCAACATGTGGACGTGGAATGCCCGCGTCTACCCGGGCATCGACCCGCTGCCGGTACGGCTCGGCGACAGAGTGCGCGTGCGGATCGGCAATCTCAGCATGACCAACCATCCGATCCATCTGCACGGCCACAGCTTTGCGGTCACCTGCACCGACGGCGGATGGATTCCGGAATCCGCCCAATATCCGGAAACCACCACCGACGTTCCGGTCGGCGCCATCAGGACCTTCGACGTCGTGGCCGACAATCCCGGCGACTGGGCGTTCCACTGCCACAAGTCGCATCACACCATGAACGCGATGGGGCACGACATGCGCAACTTCATCGGCGTGCCGCGGCGCGACCTCGCAAGAGCCGTCGGCAAGCTTGCGCCCGATGCCATGGCGATGGGGTCGACCGGCATGGCGATGGGCAACATGGAGATGCCCGCGCCCGACAACACCCTGCCGATGATGACCGGAAACGGTCCGTTCGGGCCGATCGAGATGGGCGGCATGTTCACGGTGATGAAGATCCGCGACGGCCTCGCGCGCGACGATTTTCGCGATCCCGGTCCTTACCAGCATCCGGCGGGCACCGTTGCCTACGAGGTCGACGCGCCCGATGCCGCGCCAGTGCGGCAGGAGGCGCCGGCGGCGGTCAAGCCTCCCGCAGACAGGCGCGGCAAGCCGATGCAGATGAAGGAGATGAAGATGTAACGCAACGCCACAAAGCCTCGAATAAAACTCAATCGGAGAATGAAAAGAGATGAAAAAAACTGCCACCATGGGCGCCGCGCTGATCGCGATATCCGCACTCGCCGGCCCCGCATTGAGCCACGAAGGCCACGCCCACGACTCCTACTCGGCCGGCGAGCCGGGCGATGCCACAAAACCCTCGCGCACCATCGAGATCGCGATGAGCGAGATGTCGTTTGATCCCTTCCGGATCGAGGTCAAACGGGGCGAGCAGATCCGCTTCGTGCTGCACAATGTCGGCACCGAGGATCACGAGTTCCTCCTCGCCACCACCAAGGAAAACCTGAAGCACGCCGAGGTGATGAAGAAGCACCCGCATATGGAGCACGCCGATCCCAACGGCGTGCGCGTGGCACCGAAGCAGTCCGCCGAGATCGTCTGGAAATTCACCAAGCCCGGCACCTTCGAATATTCCTGCCTGATTCCGGACCATCGCGACTACGGCATGATCGGCCACGTCAACGTGAAATGAACCAAGACAATCCAACCACAAAGGAGCACATCATGAACCAATTAGCGCGCATGGCGGGAGCAGCACTGCTTGCCGCGACGTTGGCGGTGACCGCGGTTGCGGCGGAGACCATCAGCGGCGAAGTCAAGAAGATCGATGAGAACGCCGGCAAGATCACGCTCAAGCACGGTGCGGCCAAGAGTCTTGGCATGGACGAGGGCATGACCATGGTCTACCGGGTCAAGGATCCGGCGATGCTCAAGCAGGTCAAGGTCGGCGACAAGGTGCAGTTCGAGGCCGAAGACGCCGACAGCGGGATGACCGTCACCAAGCTGCAAAAGAGCAAATGATCCGCCCGTAAGAAGCGATGGCGACGGGGGGAGCGGAGACCCGCCGTCGCCTGCGTCGCAATTTCCTCGCTCCAACCATTCCCTATCCGCCTCATGCTCGAGAGTGGAAGGGACTTGCCGGCCTTGGCGCCGCCTCGTTCCCGGGAAGGCTTGCGACAGATCAACGACACGGGGTCGTGAGTTGTCTTAGTGTGATATGCTGATGAAAATTGACGTTCTCCTTCTGCGTTCGACGCGGGAGGTGACTGGATAGGGTTATGCGATCGGTTCGAGCGGTTCTGGCTTTGGTGATCGGCCTGTCGGTGGCAATGCTGCCGGCGGCGGGATTTGCCGCGCCGGTCACCAGCTCGGCGCCGGGCCCGTCCGATGCCGAACCGGCAGCCATGATGGCGATGGAGATGTCGCCTGAAATGTCCGCGGCGATGCATTGCTGCCCGGACGAAGCGGACGGCCAGCCTTGCGACCATGCGAGCGATCATTGCCCGATGGCCTCTTGCGCGGCGCAGCCGGTCAGCATCGCGTTTCCACCCGTCTTTCAGTTTGATTTTCCGATTCCAGTGGCAGCTCTGCTCCCGATTCCCGTGGATCAGGTCGTTTCACTGCACAGCGGCAGTCCACCCTTCCGACCTCCTCGAGTCTGACTTCTCTCTGAACGTTGCCACCGCGTGAGCCCAGCAGTTCGCGCGTGACGACGGCCGCGCGCGTTCGCTTGTTTCGAAGCCGCGGCCGAGACCAGACCCACAGGAGACGATCCATGAACTTCAAGTTTGCGCAAGCTGCGGCGCTCGCCGCGACGATGACGCTCGCCGGTTCGGCAGCCTTCGCCGCCGCAGGCGACTATGCCTTCGAGCCGGTCAATGCCGAGATGAAAAAAGGGGACGACGTGACGGTGGCGGTGCGCCTGATGAACAAGACGACTGGCAAACCGGTTGCGGACGCAGTCATCATCCGTAGCCGCGTCGACATGGAGCCCGACGGAATGGCCGAAATGGAATCACCGATCAGTCCGCTGCCGGCGAAAGAGCCCGGCGTCTACGCCTTCAAGACGGATCTGCCGATGGCCGGACGCTACCAGCTCAGCCTCTCGGCCAAGGTGCAGGGCGAGGCGGAGACCGTGACCGGCAAGGTCGTGATCAAGGCGAACAAGTGACGTCGAGGACGCGCTCCTTTCGGGAGCGCGTCCGATTTCCGAATGCAGCCCTCAATTGACGCGATCCGCGGGTAACACGCCATGACCACGTTCCGATTCCTCTCCACACTTGCGCTCGGCATCGGCCTCGGTGCCGGCTTCCTTTGGTCGGCGCAACAGCCGCACTGGCCGTTCCGTTCGCCCGTCGCGACGCCGGCGGCAGCCGCAGAGCGCACCGTACTTTACTACCGCGATCCAGGCGGGGCACCGTTCTGGTCCGCCGCGCCGAAGCAGGATCAGCAGGGCCGCGACTACCTGCCCGTCTACAACGACGAGGAGCCGACGTTCGCCCCGCCTGCGCCGAAACCGCAGGCTGCGCAGCCGACGCGGAAGATCCTCTACTACCGCAATCCGATGGGCCTCGCAGACACCTCGCCCGCTCCGAAGAAGGACGCGATGGGGATGGACTACATCGCGGTCTACGAGGGCGACGACGCCGACGACGGTTTGATCAAGCTTTCGCCCGGCAAGATCCAGCGCGCCGGCGTCAAGTCGGAGCCTGCCACCCACCGCACGATCCGGTCACAGGTGCGCGCGCCCGGCACCATCCAGCTCGATGAACGCCGCGTCTCGGTGATCACGATGCGCTCCGAGAGCTACGTGCAGAAGGTCGCCGACGTCACGACCGGCACCAGGGTCGCGGCGGGACAGAAGCTGATGGAAATCTATAGCTCCGCGGTTGCATCCGCCATGGCGGAATATCTCGCGACCATCGACTCCAAGACGACGGGGGGCGTCCAGCTCTACGGCCAGGGCTCGCGTCAGCGGCTGATGAATCTGGACGTTCCGGAAGCCGTCATCGCAGCGATGGAGAAGGCCAAGACCGCCCCGATCGTCATTCAATGGTCCGCGCCGCGCGACGGTATCGTGCTCGAGCGCAATGCCATCGAGGGCATGCGCGCGCAGCCGGGCGACGTGCTGTTTCGCATCGCCGATACGTCCCTGGTATGGGCCCTGGTCGACGTGGCGGAGCGCGATCTCGGTGGCCTTGCCGTCGGTCAACCGGTCACGGTCCGCGCCCGCAGTTTTCCCGGCCGCGAATTCCGCGGCAAGATCAACGTGATCTATCCGCAGGTGAACCGCGAGACGCGAACCACGCGGGTCCGCATCGAACTCGCCAACGCGGATCTCGCGCTGCTGCCGGACATGTATGTCGATGCCGACATCGACACCGGCACCCCGGCGCCGGTCATCGCCGTTCCCGACAGTTCGGTGCTCGACACCGGCAGTCGGCAGGCCGTTCTCGTCGACAAGGGCGATGGCCGTTTCGAGCCGCGCCCGGTCAAGCTCGGACGCCGCGGCGACGGCTATGTCGAGGTGCGCGAAGGCCTCAGCGAGGGCGAGGCGATCGTCACGTCGGCCAACTTCCTGATCGACGCCGAGAGCAACCTGAAGGCGGCCTTGAAGGGCTTTGCCGACGCTGCCGCGCCGCAGGCCACCGCGCCCTTGAGCGTCGCGAAGGACATGGAAAAACGCCAATGATCGCCCGTATCATCGCCTGGTCGGCCCGCAACCTTTTGCTGGTGCTGTTCGGCACCGGCTTTGCGGCCGCTGCCGGCCTCTATGCGCTCGTGCATCTGCCGCTCGACGCCATCCCCGACCTCTCCGACACCCAGGTGATCGTCTACACCGAATATCCGGGACAGGCGCCGCAGGTGATCGAGGATCAGGTCACCTATCCCCTGACCACCGCGATGTTGACGGTGCCGAAATCGAAGGTGGTGCGCGGCTTCTCGTTTTTCGGTGTCTCCTTCGTCTATGTGATTTTCGAGGACGGCACCGACATCTACTGGGCGCGGTCGCGGGTGCTGGAATTTCTCAACAGCGCGACCTCGCGGCTGCCCGCCGGGGTGACGCCGACCATCGGCCCCGATGCGACCGGCGTCGGCTGGGTCTACCAATATGCCGTCATGTCCAAGGAATTGAACCTTGCGGACACCCGCACCATCCAGGACTGGAATCTGAAATTCGCCCTCGCCAAGGCGGAGGGCGTCGCCGAGGTCGCCAGCGTCGGCGGTTTCGTCAAGCAGTACAACGTCATCCTCGATCCGCAGCGGATGCGCGATCTCGGTATCACCATGCAGAAGATGCGCGACGCGATAAGGGCGAGCAACGCCGACGTCGGCGGCCGCACCGTCGAGCTTTCGGAATTCGAATACGTCATTCGGGGCAAGGGTTATCTCAGGAGCATCAACGACCTCGGCACGATCGTGCTGAAGACCAATAACGGCACGCCGGTGCTGCTGCGCGATGTCGCCCGCGTCGAACTCGGCCCGGACGAGCGGCGCGGCATCACCGAGCTCAACGGCGAGGGCGAGGTCGCCAGCGGCATCGTGCTGCAGCGCTTCGGCGCCAACGCGCTCGACGTCATCGAGAACGTCAAGAAGCGTTTCGCGGAGATCGCCAGCAGCCTGCCGAAATCGGTCGAGATCGTCGCAGTGTACGACCGCTCGAACCTGATCAAGGCGGCGATCGAGACGCTCAAGCATACGCTGTTCGAGGAGAGCGTCATCGTCGCGCTGGTCTGCATCGTGTTCCTGCTGCACGTCCGCAGCGCCCTGGTGGCGATCCTGATGCTGCCGGTCGGCGTGCTGATGGCGTTCGGCGCGATGAAGCTGCTGGGGCTCGGCTCCAACATCATGAGCCTCGGCGGCATCGCGATTGCGATCGGCGCCATGGTCGACGCCGCCATCGTGATGATCGAGAACGCGCACAAGCACCTGGAACGGGCCGCACCCGGCGTGTCGCGCGTGACCATCCTGATCGAGGCCGCCTCCGAAGTCGGCCCTGCGCTGTTCTTCAGCCTGCTGATCATCACGGTCTCGTTCATGCCGATCTTCACGCTGGAGTCGCAGGAAGGACGGCTGTTCAGTCCGCTCGCCTTCACCAAGACATTCTCGATGGCCGCCGCCGCCCTGCTCTCGGTGACGCTGGTTCCGGCGCTGATGGTGATGTTTGTTCGCGGCAGGATCGTCCCCGAGCACAGGAACTTCCTCAACCGGTTCCTGATCTGGATCTACCGGCCGCTGATCCGGCGCGTGCTGCAGGCGAAAACGCTGGTGATCGTGCTGGCGCTCGCCGTGCTGGCGGTGACGGTGTGGCCGGCCCGGCAGCTCGGCACCGAGTTCATGCCGAATCTGAACGAGGGCACGCTGCTCTACATGCCGACCACGTTGCCCGGAATCTCCATCACCAAGGCGGCCGAACTGATCCAGACCCAGGACCGCATCATCCGGTCGTTTCCGGAAGTGGCGTCGGTCTACGGCAAGGCCGGACGCGCGTCGACGGCGACCGACCCCGCGCCGTCCGAGATGTTCGAGACCATCGTCAATCTGAAGCCGAAGGAGCAATGGCGGCCCGGCGTCACCGTCGACGGCCTGATCGCCGAGATGGACAGGGCGCTGCAGTTTCCCGGCGTCTCCAACGCCTGGACCATGCCGATCAAGGCGCGCATCGACATGCTGTCGACCGGCATTCGCACCCCGGTCGGCGTCAAGGTGATCGGAACCGATCTCGTCGAGATCGACAGGCTCGCCAAGCAGGTGGAACAGGTGCTGAAGGCCGTCCCCGGCACCGCATCGGCTTATGCCGAGCGCGGCATCGGCGGCTACTATCTCGACGTGACGCCGGACCGCGAGGCGCTGGCGCGCTACGGCATCATGGTTCAGGACGTGCAGGACGTCATCGCCACCGCGCTCGGCGGCCAGACCGTGACCACGACGGTCGAGGGCCGGCAGCGCTTCAGCGTCAACATGCGCTATCCGCGCGACCTGCGGGAGAATCCGCAGGCCATCGCCAATGACGTCCTGGTGCCGATGCCGGCCGGCGGCGCCGTCCCGCTCGGGGAGGTCGCCAAGGTCGTGCCGGCGCGTGGCCCGACCTCGATCCGGACCGAGAATGGCCAATTGGCCACCTACATCTATGTCGACATCCGCGACCGCGATCTCGGCGGCTACGTTGCCGACGCGCAACGGGCCGTGCAGGCCAGCATCCAGTTCTCGCCCGGCACCTACGTGATGTGGAGCGGTCAGTACGAATACCTCGAACGCGCCACCGCACGCCTGAAGATCGTCGTACCCGTCACCCTCTTGATCATCTTCCTGCTGCTCTATCTCAACTTCCGCTCCATCGCCGAGACCATGATCGTGATGCTGTCGCTGCCGTTCGCGCTGGTCGGCGGTCTCTGGCTGATGTGGTGGCTCGGCTTCAACCTTTCGGTCGCGGTCGTGGTCGGCTTCATCGCGCTCGCCGGCGTCGCCGCCGAGACCGGCGTCGTGATGCTGATCTACCTCGATCACGCCTTGGCTGCGACCAGAGCCGGGTGCGAGGGCGAAGGTCGCGCGTTCACCCGACACGATCTGTACGATGCAATCATGGAAGGCGCGGTGGAGCGGGTGCGGCCGAAGATGATGACGGTCACGGCCATCATGGCGGGCCTGCTGCCGATCATGTGGAGCACCGGCACGGGCTCCGAGATCATGCAGCGCATCGCGGTGCCGATGATCGGTGGCATGATCTCCTCGACCTTGCTGACGCTGATCGTGATTCCGGCGATCTTCGGCCTGGTCAAGGGGGTTGGGTTGCCGTCGAGCGATGTCGGCGATCATCAGCCCCCGACGCCGCGGAAGGTGTCGGTCAAGAGGGTGCTGCTTCCGGAGCCGGCGGAATGAGGTGAACGATCGTGAAAGAGGCGATGCCTCCAGATGATCGACGTCCGCGCGCGGGAAGCCCGATGGGCTCACCAACAATTGGTCGGGTTCAGTTCCGGGATTGACTTGCATCAAGCATCAGCCGGCCGAAATCGGCACTCAATGCGATCGACGATCACCCGACAGGAGACATCTCATGAAACCTCTGACGTGGGCTGTGGCGCTGCTGCTTGCAAGCGTGAATTCCTCCTCTTGGGCTCAATCAACCGCAGATCATGAGGCCCACCACCCGGACCAAAAGGAAGCCCCGGCCGCCAGTCAGCCGACACCGCCCGCGGGCCAGCCTGGAACCGCCGGCTCGCAGGGGATGATGGGTGGCGGAGGCATGATGGGCGGCTCACAGGGCATGATAGGCGGCGCGGGCATGACGAACATGATGCAGATGATGGGCATGATGCGGCAATCGGGCTCCGCAATGGGTGGGATGGCGACCATCGACCGTGTCGAGGGCCGGATCGCCTTCCTGCGGACCGAACTCAAAATTACCGACGCGCAAACGAGCGCCTGGAACGCATTCGCCGACGCGCTGCGAACCAACGCCAAGAGTCTCGGCGACGTGCGCGCATCGATGATGCCTCAGGCCGGCGCGGCACCGCAAACCCTGGTTGATCGCCTCGCGCTGCAGGAGAAATGGCTCACCGTGCGCCTCGAAGGCACCCGCGCGATGAAGTCGGCCCTGACCAACCTCGTCGGCACGTTTTCCGATGAGCAGAAGAAGACGGCCGACGAAATCCTTGGCCCCCACATGGGCATGATGGCGATGATGTCTGCGATGCAATCGGGGCAAATGGGCCCCGGCCAGATGCAGCCCGGAATGATGATGCGCGGGCGATGACGCGGGGCTGGCGCAGCGGCGCACTCGCTTGCCGACGGTAGAATTGGGATAAGCAAGGTCTGGCGTGACGCGACCGACGATCCCGCCGCGCCGATCGCTTCGGCACCGCGATCGTGATCGCCGCGGCCGTTGCCGAATTGCGGCTCGGCCGGGTAAGCTATGCTCGCAAGGCGCTCCTTCCCGTCCCGGGAGAGAAACCGTCCATGAACGATCTCAGCCGCCAAGCCCATTGGGACGACGTCTACACCACCAAGGGCGAAAAGGACGTCAGCTGGTACCAGGACAGTCCGGCGCCGTCACTCGAACTGATCGCCCTGACCGGTGTTTCCGCTGACGCCGAGATCATCGATATCGGCGGCGGCGCATCGCGGCTGGTCGACAATCTCCTGCGCAAGAACTTTGGCCGGCTGACCGTGCTGGACCTTTCCGCGGCGGCGCTCGACGCGGCGAAGGCACGGCTTGGCGAAAGGGCGGCGCATGTTACGTGGGTGGTTGCGGATGTCACGACATGGCAGCCGTCGCGGACTTATGATCTGTGGCACGACCGTGCGGCCTTCCATTTCCTGACTGACCAGGCCGATCAATCCGCCTATGTCGAACGGCTGCAGCAAGCCCTCAAGCCCGCGGGATTCGCCATCATCGGCACCTTCGCGGCCGACGGTCCGGAGCGCTGCAGCGGACTGCCAATCGTGCGCTACGACGCGGCCTCGCTGGCGGCAAGGCTCGGAGATGATTTCGAGCTCATCGACGCGCGGCGACATGAGCACACGACGCCATGGGGCGCCGTGCAGCGATTCCAGTTCGCGACGTTTCGCCGGCATTGAACCGTGCCATCCTCCCGCTGCGCGAGAACACAACCAGGAGTGCGCGATGGGTTTCTACAACGACGTCATCCTGCCGCGGCTTTGCGACCTTGCCATGCGCAACAAGCACCTCGTGCCACTTCGCCAGCGTGCGATCGGCGCGGCGGAGGGTCGGGTGCTCGAGATCGGCGTCGGCTCGGGACGCAACCTGCCGTTCTATCGCCCGCCGGTACGCGAAGTGCTAGCGCTCGAACCGGCCCCACGCCTTGTGGCAATGGCGCGCATCGCCTCACGTGCGAACATCATGCCGGTCACATTCCTGGCGGCGTCCGCCGAGGCCATTCCGCTGGACCAACACAGCGTCGATACCGTGGTCACGACCTGGACCTTGTGCTCGATCCCGCTGGCCGCTACCGCCCTTGCGGAAATGCGGCGCGTGCTGCGGCCGGGTGGCAGGCTGCTGTTCGTCGAGCATGGTCGCGCCCCCGATGCGGGCGTGCGGCGCTGGCAGGATCGGCTGACGCCGATGTGGCGGGCTTGCGCCGGAGGTTGTCACCTCAACCGCCCGATTTCCTCGCTGATCGAGGACGCGGGCTTCCGTATCGACCGCATCGAGACCGGTTATATCCCCGGCCCGAAGCCGCTGGCCTTCATGTACGAAGGCAGTGCGCGGCCGGGCTGAGCTGGCCCGCAGGCGCTGTTCCGGTGTATTCCGCCCTCCCGAACGTCCGACTATCCCGCGCCAAGACCATCGCGGGCTTGACACGCCACCCCCCAAACGTCTGACGTGACAGACGTAAACTGCGGCAGCCGAGTCGCCTGCCGCCGCCCTTACGCTTGTCTGGTTGAACCGATGTATTGGCTTGGAGTGGCTTTGCGGGTGACATGCGCATGGCTTGTCATCGCAGCTCCCGTCGGAGCTGCCGAAAGGGTGCCACGATCGATCTCGTTGCCCCAAGCGCTGCAGCGCGCCCTGGCGGCTAGCCCGCGCCTCACGGCGGCGGAGCGCGATGTCGGCATTGCGACCGGCCTCAAGGTCCAGGCCGGCGCCCTGCCCAATCCCGAACTGTCGTTCGAGCTGGACAATGCGCTCGGCTCCGGACCGTTCCAGGGACTGCGGTCGGCCGAGACCAATCTGCAGCTCAGCCAGCTGGTCGAACTCGGCGGCAAGCGGGAGGCGCGGCTGGCGGCCGGAGAGGCAGGGATCGGCACCGCGGTCTGGCAGCGCCGGGCCACCCGGCTCGAGGTGCTGTCGGACACCGCCATCGCATTCATCACCGTGATCAGCGCACAGCGCCGGATCGAGATCTTCGACGAGCAGATTGCGAGCCTCGATCAGCTGATTCCGCTGCTGCAGCGGCGGGTTCAGGAGGGGGCCTCCTCGCCGGCAGAAACGCTGCGGGCGCAGGTGGCGGCCGACCTGTTCCGCGTCGATCGCGAACGCGCCAGGACCCAGCTCGCCACGGCGCGGCGCGACCTCGCGATCCTGATGGGAGACAGCAACGCAACCTTCGGCGAAGCGGTAGGGCGTCTCGCCACGGTCGGGCAGCCGCCGCCGTTCCAGTCGGTCCTTCGCGCCATCGAGGCCAACCCGCAACTGATGCGCTGGACCGCGGTGACGGCGCAACGCAATGCCGAGCTCATTGTGGCGCGGCTCAAGCCCGTGCCCGACGTCCACCTTGCGGCCGGGTGGCGGCACTTCCAGAATACCGGCGACGATGCGGTGCGGCTCGGCGTCTCGATACCGCTGCCGGTGTTCGACCAGAACACCGGCAACATCATCGCGGCCGAGGAAACCTTGGCCAAGACCGGCGCCGAACGCGCCATCAACAAGCTCGTCCTGATCAGCCTGGCCGGCCGCGCCTACGACGCGCTGGGCGGCGCGCTCGCCGAATTGAAGCTGCTGCGGACATCCGTGATCCCGAATGCGCGCAACGCTGCAGACACCATCCAGAGCGGCTACCTGCAGGGACGCTTCACGCTGCTCGAACTTTTGGACGTTCGCGGCTCGGTGCTGCAGGCGCTGCTCCGGGAACAGGAGGCGCTGCAGAATTTCCACATTGCCATCGCAACGATCGAGGGGCTCGTCGGCAACCCGCTATCCCTCACCCGCGAGAGTTCGAGATGATTCAGGGATTGGTCCGGTATCTCACCTTCGCGCTCGTGGCCGCTGCGCTGGTCTATGGCGGCTACCGGATGCTGGCGCCGGCGACCACCGGTACGCCCGCAATCGAGAAGACCGAAAAGGAAGACCACTCCGACAGCGTGGTGCTGAGTGACGCCAAGGTCGCTGCCGCCGGCATCGAGCTTGCGACGGCCTCGCCGGGAGTGCTGCGGGACAGCCTGTTGCTGAACGGAATGGTGCAGCCGAACCAGGAGGCGCTGGTCCAGGTGACGCCGCGTTTTCCGGGGATCGTTCGCGAAGTGCGCAAGCGGATTGGCGATCGCGTCGAAAAAGGCGACGTCCTCGCGGTGGTCGAAAGCAATCAGAGCCTGACATCGTATGAGCTGAAGGCCGCGATCGCAGGCACGGTGGTCGACCGTCAGACCACGCTCGGCGAATACGCCTCCGAGCAGAAGCCGGCTTTCGTCATCGCCGATCTGTCGAGCGTGTGGGTGGATTTCTCCGTCTATCGGCGCGACCTCGGCCGTGTCCATGTCGGCGATCAGGTCCTGATCGATGCCGCGGACGGCGGCGCGCCGGTCGAGGCCAGGATTTCCTATCTGTCGCCGGTCGGCAGCAGCGACACCCAGAGCGCGCTCGCAAGAGCGGTGGTGGCGAACACCGCGCAGCGGCTGCGGCCCGGCCTGTTCATCACCGGCCGGCTCAGCCTGTCGGCGAAGCAGGTCGGCGTCGCGGTGAAGTCCTCGGCGGTGCAGACCATCGAGAACCGCAGCGTCGTTTTTGTCCGCAACGGCGACAAGTTCGAAGCCCGTGATGTCGAGCTCGGCGAGCGGGATTCGGAACTGGTGGAGATCACCTTCGGCGTACTGGAAGGCGACGTCTATGCGGCAAAGAACAGTTTCATCGTGAAGTCGGAATTGGCGAAGGCAACGGCGGACACGGACTAGCGCCACGGCGACGGCGCGCGCTTCGCCCAGGGACTTTGAAAGGGCTTCGGAGCAAGACGATGATTGACGGCATCCTCTCCTTTGCCATTCGTCAGCGCTGGCTGGTGATGATCGGCGTCCTTGCCATGGCCGTCTACGGCGCATGGAATTTCACCCGGCTGCCGATCGACGCCGTTCCCGACATCACCAACGTCCAGGTCCAGATCAACAGCGCAGCGCCCGGCTATTCGCCGCTCGAAGTCGAGCAGCGCATCACCTTTCCGGTCGAAACCGCCATGGGAGGGTTGCCCAACCTGGAGAGCACGCGGTCGCAATCGCGTTACGGCCTGAGCCAGGTCACGGTGATCTTCAGGGACGGCACCAACATCTATTTCGCCCGCCAACTGGTCAACGAGCGGCTGCAGCAGGTCAGGGATCAGCTGCCCGCGGGCATCGAGACCGCGATGGGACCGGTATCCACCGGCCTTGGCGAAATCTACATGTTCACGGTCGAAGCCGGGCCCGAGGCGCGCAAGACCAGCGGCGAGCCGTATAGCGAGAGCGACCTGCGGACGATCCAGGACTGGATCGTCCGGCCGCAGCTGCGAACCGTTGCCGGCGTCAACGAGGTCAACAGCGTCGGCGGCTTCGAGAAGCAGTTTCACGTGCTGCCCGATCCCACGCAACTGATGGCGTACAAGATCAGCTTCCGCGACGTCATGGCGGCGCTGGCGGCCAACAGCGCCAATGTCGGCGCCGGTTACATCGAGCGCAACGGCGAGCAGTACCTGGTGCGCACGCCGGGCCAGGTCGAAAACATCGACGAGATCAAAGAGATCGTGATCGGGTCGCGCAACGGCGTGCCGGTGCGGGTGGCCGACGTGGCCGACGTCAGGGAAGGCACCGATCTGCGCACCGGCGCGGCAACCTTGAACGGGAAAGAAGTCGTGCTGGGGACCGCGATGCTGTTGATCGGCGAGAACAGCCGCACCGTGGCGCAGCGCGTGGCCGTCAAACTCAGGGAGATCGGCCGCTCGCTGCCGGACGGCGTGATCGCGCACACGGTCTACGATCGCACCCGCCTGGTCGAGGCGACGATCGCGACCGTGCAGAAAAACCTGTTCGAAGGCGCACTCCTGGTCATCGTCGTCCTGTTCCTGACCCTGGGAAACTTCAGGGCCGCGATTGCGACTGCGTGCGTCATTCCGCTGTCGATGCTGTTCGCCATCACCGGTATGGTGGCGAACAAGGTCAGCGCCAACCTCATGAGCCTCGGCGCCATCGACTTCGGCATCATCATCGACGGCGCCGTCATCATCGTCGAGAATTGCCTGCGCCGGCTCGCGGCGGAGCAGCACCGGCGCGGCCGCGTGCTCGGCCGCGAGGAACGCTTTGAGACGATTCTCGCGGGATCGCGCGAGGTCATCCGCCCGAGCCTGTTTGGAACCTTCATCATTGCCGTGGTCTACCTGCCGATCCTGACGCTCACCGGTGTGGAAGGAAAGATGTTCACGCCGATGGCCTTGACGGTGCTGATGGCGCTGACCGGTGCCAGCCTGCTGTCGCTGACCTTCGTGCCGGCGGCCGTTGCGCTCCTGGTCACCGGCTCGATCTCCGAACACGAGAACCTGTTCATGCGCGGTGCGCGCCGTATCTACGCGCCGCTGCTGGCGTCCTCGATCCGCAACCGCTTCGGCATTGCCGTGATCGCGACCTTGCTGACTGCCGTCTGCGGTATCGCCAGCTCGCGCATGGGGGGTGAGTTCATTCCAGGCCTCGATGAGGGTGATGTGTCGATGGAGGTGCTTCGCATCCCCGGCACCAGCCTGACGCAATCGGTCGAAATGGAGGCGATGCTCGAGAAGCGCCTGCTCAACGTGCCTGAAGTCAAGGATGCGTTTGCACGCACGGGCACGGCCGAGGTCGCGAACGACCCGATGCCGCCGTCCGGATCGGATGTTTACGTCATCCTGAAACCGCGGAAGGAATGGCCCAATCCGGAGAAGTCGAAGGCCGCCGTCGTGTCGGATGTCCAGGCGGCGTGCGACGACGTCCCCGGCAGCGTCTATGGAATATCGCAACCGATCCAGCAGCGCATGAACGAGACGGTATCGGGTATCCGCAGCGACGTGGGTATCAAGATCTTCGGCGACGATCTCGACATTCTGGTCCAGGCGGCGGCCCAGGTGCAGGGTATCTTGCAGCACGTGCCGGGCGCGGCCGATGTCAAGACCGAACAGGTCTCCGGCTTGCCGGTGCTCACCGTCAAGCCAGACCGGCGGGCGCTATCGCGCTACGGGATCAGCGTTGCCGATATCCAGAACCTGGTGGAGATCGCGGTCGGCGGCAAGAGCGCGGGCCGGGTGTTCGAAGGTGATCGCCGCTTCGATATCGTGGTCAGGCTTCCCGAGCATCTGCGCTCGGACGTCCAGGCGCTGAGGTCGCTACCGGTCCCGCTGCCGCCCGCCGAGACTCAAGCCAAGGCCACGACCGCCTTGTGGGGCAATTCCCCCCTGGCCCAGATCCGTTATGTACCGCTGTCGGAAATAGCCCAGATCGATCTTGCGCCCGGCCCCAATCTCATCAGCCGTGAGGACGGCAAGCGGCGGATCGTGGTCACCGCGAATGTGCGAGGCCGCGACCTCGGCTCGTTCGTCGCCGATGCTCAGTCGCAGGTCACGGCAAAGGTCAAGCTGCCGGCCGGCTACTGGATCGGCTGGGGCGGCCAGTTCGAGCAGCTGGTCTCGGCAGCGCTGCGGCTGACGATTGTGGTGCCGCTCGCACTGGTCCTGATCCTGGTGCTGCTGTTCATCAGCCTGGGGTCGATGCCCGATGCGCTCCTGGTGTTCTCAGGCGTGCCGCTTGCGCTCACCGGAGGCGTTGCAGCGCTGCTGCTTCGCGATATCCCGCTCTCCATCAGCGCTGCCATCGGCTTCATCGCGCTCTCCGGTGTGGCCGTGCTCAATGGTCTCGTCATCATCACCTTCATCGCGCGGCTGCGCCGGGAGGGCCATGCCCTCGTCGACGCGGTCCGCGAGGGCGCGCTGACCCGGCTGCGGCCGGTGCTGATGACCGCGCTGGTCGCCTCGCTCGGCTTTGTCCCGATGGCCATCGCCACCGGTGCTGGCGCCGAGGTGCAGCGGCCGCTCGCAACTGTCGTGATCGGCGGGGTCATCTCGTCGACCATCCTCACATTGCTTGTGCTGCCGGCCCTTTACGTGCTGTTCAGGCGCGAGACGCGCTCGAACATCGCGGCTGTTGTTGACACCGACCAAGGAGAACGGACATGAGATTCGTGATCGTGCTGCTCGCGGCTCTCGCGGTTGCTTCGCCCGCTGTTGCCGAGGACTATGAACAAGGACCGAATGGCGGCCTGATGCTGGATGTCGCCGGCATCGACGCCGAACTTCTGACCTCGGGCAATACCGTCACCATCAACGTCTATGAGGCGTTCAAGCCCAATCCGGTCTCGACCAAGGGGTACGTTGCCGCCGTCCTGATCGTCAGCGGCGCAAGTCGTGAGACGCTAACGCTCACGCAGACCGGCGCAAACAGTCTGAAGGGTGAGGCAAAGAAGCTGATCCCGCCCGATGCGACGATCACGCTGACGATCAAGACCGAAGCGGGCAAGTCCGGTCAGGTCAAATTCAGGAAATAGGACGGCGGCCGTGGCTCGGCATGACAAATCAGAACGAGCCCGCTACTCGGCTGCCTTGTCGGAAAGGACCGAGAAGTCTTTCGACCTTTGGCCGTCCGGGACGTCCGCAAATCCCTCGGCAGCAAGGCCGCGCTTGAGCAACTCCCGTATCGCCGCCGCTCTGCTCGGCATGCGCTTGCCAAAACGCCAGGTATCGATGATGCGGAGTTCGGCGTTCGTAAGCATGATTTGAAGCCGCTCGCCTCTGCTGAGTTCACCCATCTCAGATCCCCTCGAATACTCACTCACTCCGCTGCTAAAACGTGAAACGCCCCTAATGAGTTCCTTGCTGTTTATACTCATTAGGCTACTTCTTGGGGTTCGGCAACTAGAGCCGCAAAGCCGTAGAATTAGCAAGTAACACATTGAACTTATTATTCTTTTGTTGATCGCCGGTCGCCCTTAACGGTATCCTTCGTCTGGGACGATGGAACCGCAAAAAATGGCAATTTTGCTCGAACATTGTGACGTCGGACTGGCTGAGGCCGATCATCGGATAGCGAACAACCTGGCCAGCCTGAGTAGTGTCATCCGCCTTCAGCGCGGCTCTATTTCCAGGAGCGGCAGGACCTTTACGACCGAGCAGGTTTGCATGTTGCTCGACGATATCGACGCACGCATCGAGGTCACGGCGAAACTCCACAAGTCCCTGGCGCGGGCTGTCGGCGGCCACGGAGTAGACCTCGGACAATTCTTGCGGGAGATCGCCGAGATGATTGGCACACTCGGTCCGCGAGGGAAGATGGACTTGACGGTCGATTATTCCGGCGGTGGCTGCATCGAGCCGCGTCACGCCCTTCATGCAGGCCTCATAACGGCCGAGCTTCTCACCAATGCCAGCAAGTATGCGCATCCTACGGGTTTGGCTGTGAAGGTCAGCGTCCACTGCGTGACGAGAGGCGATGGCTCATTCGTCGTGGAGGTGACGGACGACGGCGTCGGCTTCCCGGATGATTTCGATCCGTCGACGGATGGTGGGCTGGGCTTTCATCTCATGCGAGCCCTGGCAGATGCGCTTAACGCAGAACTGCAATTTGAACATGACAGTCTTGGTGTTCGCGCCCGGCTGGTCAGACCAAAACGTTTGGCGTCGTAAACCGCCCTCAACGCCGATTTCGGCGAGAGCAGGATGGGAGATTTAAGGTGGCTTCCAGAGAAGAAGGGCGGCATCAGCATTGCTCTGAACCTCCATTCGACGAGCGCCTCAGGGCAGAACAGGCCCGCATCGCAGCGGCATTCGTCCTGGGCCCGCAACGCGACACGCCAGAACCCAGGCCTGGCCCGATCGAAACCGCACCTCATGTCGACGGCTTGGTGTCGACGATGGTCTGCAGCCGCCCAAGTGGACGCTGGACTGAGCCATCATGAAGGACATGCAGGCTCACCTGGAGAAGCTCCGCACCGATGCGGCGGAGGCCGCGCTGATAAGGGACTTGGCGACGGACCGCCATAAGCAACAGTTGTTCAGCCGATTGGCCGATCATCTGGCAGCGCTCGCCGCGGAGGTCGAGCGCGCGATGGCGACACACCCGGCCGAAGAGAACTAAGGCCGCCCGCATTGGCGGCCACTTTCAATTTGAATGCCGGTTGTTGTGCCATGGCACATCGCGAGATTGCGCGGCGATGCGGCTGGTCAGGTTCAAGAGATAGGACGGCTGTAGCTCCGTCTGGCTTCAATCCCCTTGAACGATAAAGGTCCAGACCGTGCGGCGCCGGTCCGGGCACTATCTCACCAGCCCCACGATCAGCTCCCATGCCCTGCCCTTGCTGAGCAACCCGATTGCTGCGCCCCCACCCATCAATGGCAACGTGCCGACTTTGCGGAACAGCATGATCCCGATCGTGAGTGCCAGCAGGCACCAGGTGAAAGGATCAGGTGCGGCGTGCGGAGCCATTTGCGCGAGTGAAACCGCGAGGGCGCCGATCACTGACGGTCCGATACCGCGCATGAACGCCTTGAGCCATTGCAGGTCCTTGATCCTGCGCAGCAGCGGCAAGATCGAGAGAATCATCAGGAAGGACGGAAGAAAAATTGCCGCGGCGGCGACTGCGGCCCCAGGCGCGCCGAAAAGCTTGAAGCCGATGAACGCCGCCAGCATCAGGATCGGCCCTGGCGTCAACTGTCCAAGCGCCAGCCCGTCCACGAATTCCTGAGGAGATAGCCAGCCAAGCTGATTGACGACCTGCTCCTCCATGAAGGCAAGCATCGAGAGTCCACCGCCGAACGTGAAAGCGCCGACTTTGAAGAAGAAGGCTCCAACCTCCCACAGGGCCGGCGGGCCAAGACTCGGTCGGGGACCCGGATTCGAACTCGACATTCCCGAGTCCGCAACGAGCGCGCCGACAAAATAAAATGTCGCAAAGGCCACGGCCAGAACGAGCAACGCGATCAGGCCCACACGTCGCGAATAAAACACAGCCATTCCCGCGCACCCCGCCGCAAGCAACGTCACGACCAGGCCGAGCGGGGTCCACAGCAGGATGGCGACGGTCGCGACCGCGATGACGATTTGCAGTCGCTCCTTGATTGTTGCTCTCCCCAGCCGATACACCGCAACGGCAAAGATGCCGACGATGACCGGACCGATCCCGTAAAAAGCGTTTCGTATCGGGGGCAGCGCGCCAAACGCCGCGTAGGCGCCCGCCAGCGCCAGCATGATCGCGAAAGCCGGCACGATGAAGCAGACGCCGGCCAGGATGCCGCCGACCATGCCTGCCTTGGCGTGTCCGATAAAGATCGCGAGTTGGGTCGCGCCCGGACCCGGCAACATGTTCACCAGCGCGAGGCCCTCGACGAACTTTTCCTTACCCAGCCAGTGGCGCTTTTCCTGGACCTCGGTTTGCATGATTCCCATGATCGCCGGGCCACCGTAGCTCATGGCTCCGATCTTCAAAAACACGCGGCAGATGTCTGCCAGTCTGGCCGGTTGCTCGTCCATATCAGGCTCCTTAGAAATGCGGCGATTGGTGCGGCGCGGTGTCCTGGCCACGGCTTGTCTTGCTCGTCTTGCCGATCTCGGCCGCCCCGGCGGGGCCGTCGCGCGCGGCAAAGCACAGCGTGAAGTTGGCGCCGCCGTTCGGCGCCGCATCGACCGTGACACTGCCGCGATGCGCGTTCATGATCTCCCGCACGATCGCGAGCCCGAGGCCGGCACCGTTGGACGCGGCGCCCTTGCCGCGCCAGAACCTCTGGAAGATCACATCGCGATCCGCCGGCGAGATACCAGAGCCGTGATCGAGAACGCTTACGCTCCCTTCCGCGCCTACGCGCACCCCCACCTCCGTCCGCGGTGGGGAATGAACGATCGCATTCTCGATCAGGTTCCTGATTGCATCGCCGATGGCGTGCTGGTTGCCCCTGACATGCACGGGCAGGTCGGGGCCGGCGAGCGCAACCGTGCGTCCTTGCGCCAATGCCCAGGGCGCCATCGTCGCGACCACGTCCGCGGCTATCTCCTTCAGATCGACGGTGTCGGACGTATCCAGCGCCACCGCGTCCAGGCGGGCGACGCGCAGCAGTTGCTCCACGAGCCGGTTCATGCGCGCGACATCGGACCTGAGCTTCGCCAGTTCGCCGTCGCCTTCCATCGCGTCCAGCGCCGCGGTGATGATGGCGAGCGGCGTGCGCAATTCGTGCGCGGCGTTGGCAGTGAAACTGCGCTGGACGGCAAAACCCCGCTCGAGGCGATCGAGCGCGCGGTTCACGGCACCAACGAGCGGAGCGACCTCGGTCGGCAGGTTCCTGTCCGACAGCCGAATATCGGTTTTGTCAGGCCCAATGGTTGCCGCGATTTCGGAGATTTCCCGAATCGGCTTTAGTCCGCTGCGGATGACGAAGACGCCGACCGCCAAGGCGACGATAACGAAAAGCGGAATCACCCAGGCGACATCAAGGACGAATTCCCGCAGCAGGGTGCTCACCAGGGCGTCCGCCCCCGTGGCGCGGGCAACCGTAATCGAGAGCGGCCCCGCGGCGCTGTCGAGACCGACGCTCAGGCCATAGTAATCCTGGGACTCGGGTCCGAAATTGCGCAGGCGGAAATAGCTGGGATCGTCGCCGGGGGCTGGCCACTTTGCCACCACCTCGCCGAAGCTCGGCGGAGAGGCGGCGATGACCGCGCCATCCGCCGTTCGGACCGCAAAGATATCCGCGGACGACCCGAGTTCGTAGGCGGCGGCCAGTTTCGCCGGTAGATCGAGACGGATGCCGCGCTGGGGATCCGACGTTGCATAGCGAGCAATGTCCCCCGCGCGAAGATTGAGGTCGCGGTCGTTGAGCGTCCCCGCCGTGTCGTAGGCTTGATAGATCAGGAACCCGGCCGCAAGGGCGGCTGCGACGACATAGAGCGCCGCCAGGCGCACCGCCAGCCGCACCTGCAGCGACCGAAACCAAATCGGCGTCATGTCTTGATTTCGGTGAGCAGGTAACCCACGCCCCTGACGGTGTGGACCTCCGCGCTGGCGCCGCCATCTGCAAGCTTGCGGCGAAGATGGTGGACGTGAACCGGAATTGCGTTGGATTCCAGTTCGTCGTCGAGACCATAGAGCTTCTCCTCAAGCACCGCCTTGGGCACCACGCGGCCCATGCGCCGCATCAGATGCTCCAGGATCGCCGTTTCCCGCCGCGGCAGCGAAACCGCCACGCCGTCCACAGACACGTCGCGGCCGATCGTGTCGAACATGACGTTGCCCGCCTTCAACGTCTTCCCGAGCGCGCCTCCGGGACGCCGCAGCAGGGCTTTCATTCGCGCGACCAGCTCGCTCATCGCAAATGGCTTGATAAGGTAGTCGTCGGCCCCTGCGTCCAGGCCGCACACGCGATCCTCCACCGAGTCGCGCGCGGTCAAGACCAGCATTGGCAGCTGACTTTCCTTGGCCCGCACTTCGTTGACCAGATCAAGGCCGTCACCATCCGGCAGCCCCAGATCGACGATCGCGGCATCGTAGGGATTTAGCGCAAGCGTCGCCCGCGCGTCCGCGCACGTTGTGACGGCATCGGCGACGAACCCGGCACGTCCAAGCGCCGTCCTGAGCAGCTCGGCCAGCCGTGGCTCGTCTTCGATCACGAGGAGACGCATGGATCACCTGCAAACGGGAGCTCTCAACGAGACCCCTCAGGCTGGCGTACGCTTGCCACGGCAGTCGACCCACGCAAGTTTAAGGCAGTATTAAGCCGCTCGCCCCTGGGCCTGCCGCGGACCTCGCGCGCTGACTGGCGATAATACTGCCTTAATGGAGCGCTCGCAGCATGATTCTGGTGAGCACGAGGGATCAGTCTCTCGGCCGTCGGCGATGTGAAGCGTAGGTCGCTGACGGCGATTTCATCGCAATCGGCGGATCCCCAGACGATCGCCATAAGGAGTTTCAGTCATGAATTCCGTTCCGAGCCTCATTCTTGGTCTTTGCGCGGCGGCCCTGCCGTCGTTGTGCGTGGCACAAACGGGGAGGATGGCTCCGATGACCATCGTCGATATCGCGGCAATGCCGATCGGCTCAACGCCAACGGGATTCACGGAAGCGTTGACGGGTCATGGCAAACCCGTTCGCTGGCAGGTGTTGGAAGATGCCACGGCACCCGGCCACGTGGTGATTGCGGAGACCAGTCGCGACATCGCGGATTACCGGTTTCCGCTCTGCATCTACGACCATGTGATCGCCAAGGACGTGGAGATTTCCGTCAAATTCAAGCCCGTCGCGGGGAGCGTGGATCAGGCCGGCGGCGTGATCGCGAGGGTGCAGGACCCGCTCAACTACTACGTCACCCGCGCCAATGCGCTCGAAGATAACGTTCGGCTGTATAAGGTCGTCGCCGGCGTCCGCCGGCAACTCGCCGGCCAGAATGTCACTGTCTCACCCGGGAATTGGCACACCCTCTCCCTCAAAATCGCTGGCGATCTGCTTGAAGTGACATTTGACGGTACGCGCGTCATCCAGAGCCGCGACTCGACCTTCGCCGGCTCGGGAAAGGTCGGAATATGGACGAAGGCGGACAGCCTCACGCACTTCGCGGACCTGAACATCACCGCGAGCGCGCCTGACAAATAGCCACGGCGTCATGATCCGACCCGACCGACCGCGGGTAACGGACGGTCGCGGGTTTGTTTGAGAGGCCGATTTGCCCGTCGTGCCAAAGTGCGGCACATCGCGGATGTATGGCCTTGTCATTCCGGGATGGTGTGAAGCACCAGACCCGGAATGACCGCCTCAAATGGGAGTGCTTCGCTGGCACTCGCAATGACGCCGGGCAGCCGGACCGCCATCTCGGCTTGACGAGCACCAGAATGACGGCTCCTCGACACCCCCCGGTTAACCCTTTGCTAACCATACACCGGGCAAAATTTGCCGGGTGGAGTCGAGTGTCGTCAGCCGCGTAAAACGGGGAGTACTCCGTGGACGCCAGTGCGGTGCCTCACTTTCGAAACGGCGGTCCTTCGGCCGCCGTGCAGACGTTTGGCGCCCACGAGCGGCATTCGCGGGGGGAAGCAGCGACCATGGTCGATATCACGGCGGGACAGGGCGCGGGCGCCTCGGGCGGGTTTCCGAGCTTCACCGAGATCGGCGCCATCCTGCGGCGCGGCGACCTCGCGCTGGCGTTCGGCGTCCTCACCATCCTGGTGGTGCTGATCCTCCCGCTACCCTCGCTGGTGCTCGATCTGTTCCTGGCGATCTCGATCACGCTGTCGATCCTGATCCTGATGACGTCGCTGTTCATCCAGGCACCGCTGGAATTCTCGGCGTTTCCGACCATCCTCCTGATTTCGACGATGCTGCGGCTGTCGCTCAACCTGGCCTCGACGCGGTTGATCCTGTCGCACGGCCATGAGGGCACCGACGCCGCCGGCCACGTCATCGAAGCCTTCGGCAATTTCGTGATGGGCGGCAATTTCGTCATCGGCATCATCGTCTTCGCCATCCTGGTGATCGTGAACTTCGTGGTCATCACCAAGGGTTCGGGACGCATCGCCGAAGTCGCGGCGCGTTTCCACCTCGACGCCATGCCGGGCAAGCAGATGGCGATCGACGCCGATCTCTCGGCCGGCCTGATCGACGAGAAGGTGGCCAAGGAGCGGCGCAAGGCGCTGGAGGACGAAAGCGGCTTCTTCGGCGCGATGGACGGTGCCTCGAAATTCGTGCGCGGCGACGCGGTGGCCGGCCTGCTCGTCGTCTTCATCAACGTCATCGGCGGCATCATCATCGGCGTCGCCCAGCAGGGCCTGGGCTTTGCCGAGGCCGCGCGTTCCTATACCCTGCTCACCGTCGGCGACGGCCTGGTGACGCAGGTGCCGGCGCTGATCGTCTCCACCGCGGCGGGCCTGCTGGTTTCCAAGGCCGGCGTCTCTGGCGCCGCCGACAAGGCTCTGATCAAGCAGTTTTCGGGCTATCCGCAGGCGCTCGGCATGTCGGCCGGCGTCATGCTGATGCTGTCACTGCTGCCGGGTATTCCGATGCTCCCCTTCCTCGCGCTCGGCGGCGGCGCGGCGTGGCTGGCGTGGTCGGCGAACAAGCACAAGCGCGCCAGGAAGGTGGCCGAAGCGAGTGCTGCGGCGGCGCCGGCTGCGGCGGCCGCAGCCGCGGCGGCTGCCGAAGAGCCGATCTCGACGGCGCTGAAGATCGACGATCTCAAGATCGAACTGGGCTACGCGCTGCTGCCGCTGGTCAACGGTCCTGACGGCACCGACCGGCTCACCGAGCAGATCAAGGCGCTGCGCCGCTCGCTTGCGATCGAGATGGGCTTTGTGATGCCTGCGGTGCGCATCCTCGACAACGTGCAGCTCGAGGCCAATACCTACATCATCAAGATCAAGGAGGTCGACGCCGGCACGGGACGGATCTGGCCGAGCCAGTTCATGGTCATGGACCCCGCGGGCAACCAGGTCGGCGTGCCCGGCATTCACACCACCGAACCGACGTTCGGGCTGCCGGCCACCTGGGTCGATGCCAGCCTCAAGGAGGAAGCCACCCTCAAGGGCTACACTGTGGTGGACGCCGCGACCGTGCTGTCGACCCACCTCACCGAGCTGCTCAAGACCAACATGTCGGACTTGCTGTCCTATGGCGAGGTGCAGAAGCTCCTGAAGGAACTGCCGAAGGAGCAGGGTGAGCTGATCAAGGACATCGTGCCGGCCCAGGTCACGATCTCGGGCATCCAGCGCGTGCTGCAGCTCTTGCTCGCGGAGCGCATCTCGATCCGCGACCTCTCGACCATTCTGGAAGGCATCGCCGATGCGCTGGCGTTCTCGCGCAACCCGGCGACCGTGGTTGAACACGTCCGTGCTCGCCTGGCGCGGCAAATCTGCGCCCAGAATACATCCCCGAACGGCTATCTGCCGCTGATCGCGTTGTCGGCGCGATGGGAGCAGGCGTTCGCCGAATCGCTGATCGGCCAGGGCGAGGAACGCAGCCTCGCCATGCAGCCCTCGAAGCTGTCCGAGTTCATGACGGCGGTGCGCGACGCCTTCGAACGCGCTGCGCGCGAGGGCGAGGCGCCTGTTCTGGTGACCTCGGCCTCGATCCGGCCCTTCGTGCGCTCGCTGGTCGAGCGTTTCCGCTCGCAGACAACGGTGCTGTCGCAGGCGGAAATCCACCCGCGCGCACGGCTGAAAACCGTCGGAAGCGTCTAAGTGCTGACAGTTTCGGCCCTGTGCTTTTTCGTCACAGGCAAATGATTTTGCAGTCCAAACCGAGTTCCAGGATACTCGTGTCATGACCCAAGAAAACATGTTAAAACATTGTAATTATTTACATATCCTTGATCGTTCGGCGCAGCCGATCACAGGCACTCAAGTGTTTTCACTGCCTTGTGATCGCCTCTATGGAACGAAAGCCCAGATTCCTACGTATATGTGCGTGACGATGTTGAACCGGTCGAAGACAACAGCCGACGAATCCGCCAGAGCGGGAAGACGGCAGGAGGCTTCCATGAACCACTCGATTTACAGCGCCGATCGCGCGACCCACATGAAGATCGTGGTCGTGGCGCTTGTCGCTTGCATCGCGGTGGCCGGCCTCGGTATCTCCGCCCGCCTGAACAAGGACGACGGCTACGCCCAGACCGCGCACGTCATCAAGGCCGGCAAGCCGATCACGGTGACAAGCTCGGACACGTCGATGGTTCGCTAGAAAAGGAATTTGTGAATTCACGTGGCGCTTTATCAGCCCCCCAAAGTAGCTACGTGGATATGTAGAAGACCCAACCCCCAAGTCGACTACAAGAAAACGCCCGCCCCCCACGGGCGTTTTCGTTTTTTGGGGCTGCGTGCCGATCGTTCGCCGCCTCCGTAAGCCAGGGGATATCGCGATTGCACGTCAGCGTGCGCGCAGGTCAGCTTGCGCAATGTCGGGGAGGCCTGACTTGCATGGGGACGAGATTACCGCGGGGGCGATGAGCCGCCGGGCGGAACGGTCTCGATCAGCTTGCCGGTGAACACGATGGGCCCCGTCGGCAGCCCGGTCGGCGAGCCGCCTTCGGGCTCGGTGGTGACGGCATAGGTCGCCCTGTTGACCGTGTCGGTGTCATAGGAGGCCAGCGCCCGGCGGGTCGTGAAATCATTGCCGCCGATCACACCGAGCGAGCGGGGCCGTTGCAGTCGGTCGGACACCAGCCAAAGCTCGTAGCTCTTGCCCTGCTCGGGCGACGCGCCGACCCGGCGGACGGTAAAATTCTTGGTTGCCAGATCGACCGTGAGAATAAAGGCCGGCGAGGTACCGTCCTTCTGCAGCACGGCCACGAATTGCGCCGCTAGCGGCGGAGACGGCGTCTTCACCTCGACCAATTGGGTTCGCGGCTTCGGGCGCAGCGCGCCCGGCAGCATCTCGGGTTGATAGACCTGAACCGCGAGCATCGCGACCAGCGCTGCCGCGAGCGCCGTCATGGCCGCCGCGACATTGCGCCAGCGCCGCGCCTGGGCCGACAGGCGGATCACGTTCGACCCGTCGACGGTTGGCGGCGTTGGCGCCGGCGGCGCGAGCGGCTCGCTGACCGGAACCTCGGCAGCGACCGGCGGCGGCGGAGCTTCAGGCAGCACGATCGGCGCCTGCGGCTCGGCCCGTCCGATCGACGCCTTGATGCGCTCCCACAACTCCGGTCGCGGCTCGACCGCGCCGACCATCTGGTTCAGCACGCCGAGCCTGAACTCCCATGCCTGCACGACCGCGACAAAGTCGTTGTCGATGGCCATCATGGTTTCGACCTGCGCGCGCTCATCGGCATCAAGCGTGCCTAGTGCGTATTCCGCAGCGAGCGCGATATGGTCTTCGCTATAGGCCATTATCCCAGTCCAGGTTCATCCAAGTTCAAGATCGTCCAAGTTCAAGATCGTCCAAATCCAACATCAGCCAAGTTCCAAATCTGCCAAGTTCCAAGCTCATCCCAAACCCAGGCACTCCCGGATGTCGAGCATGCTCCGGCGCAGCCAGGTCTTGATGGTATTGACCGGGGCTTCGAATTTTTCCGCCAGTTGCTCGCGGCTCCAGCCGTTATAATAGGCAAGCAGCACAAGCTTCTGGCGATCGGGTTCCAGGCGTCCGACGCATTCCAGCAGACGCTTCAGTTCCTCCGTCATTTCCCGGCGCGCCAGCGGGTCGGGGCTGTCGGCGGCCACTTCCATTGCCGCGGGTTCATCCTCGATCGAGAGTTCGCTGCGCTTGCGAACGACGTCGATCGCCCGGTTCCGCGCAATCGACGCCATCCAAGTGATCGGCGACGACAGGCCTGGATTGAACAGTCCGGCGCTGTTCCAGATTTTGACGTAGGTTTCCTGAATGACCTCCTCCGCGAGATCCTGTCGCCGCAAGATACGGAGCACCACACCATAGAGTTTCGACCGTGTTGCGGCGTAGAGGCGCTCGAAAGCGGCCTCATCCCCCTTCGCAACCGCGGCAATCAGCCAGACCAGCTCCGGCGGCGTCAGCATTCAGTATCCCCCAAATCCGCGATGCCCCATCGTCTGCCAATGGCGCGGTTCATGGCTTTTCGTAGCATATCCTGCAGCAAAACGGTCCACCACGTCACCGAGGCCGGCCTGTGGACATTGATCACGAAAGTCGCCGGGGGCCTCACGGCCCAGACTGATGGCTCCATTTCGAGAACTACCCCGGCGGCCTTGGAACCGTCAGGACTGAGGTAACTTATGCCGTATCAAGAGTTAATGCCGCGATCGGCGAGCAGGCGTTCCGTAGTGGCGACGAGGACGCAGGTGGCAAGCGCATCGACCGCGGCACGGACCTCGTCCGCCGACGGGAACGAGGGCGCGATGCGGATATTGCGGTCGCGCGGATCGCGGCCATAGGGAAAGGTGCGGCCCGCCGGCACCATCTCGATGCCGGCCGCCTTGGCCAGCGCCACGACCCGTCGGGCGCAGGCGTCGAGCACGTCAAGGCTGACGAAATAGCCGCCGCGCGGTTGGGTCCAGGCCGCGACTCCGGTGCCGCCGAGCCGGGTCTCGAAGACCTCCTGCACCGCCGCGAATTTCGGCTCGAGCAGGCGGCGGTGCCGCTCCATATGCGCGACAATTCCGCCATGATCACGCAAGACCCGGACATGGCGCAGCTGATTGAGCTTGTCTGGCCCGATCGTGCGTGTCGAATGGCGCGAGACGAACCAGCGCATGTTGGCAGCCGAGGTCGCGAGCATGCCGAGACCGGCCTGCGCGAAAGTGATCTTCGAGGTCGAGCCGAACACCAGCGGCCGGTCCGGGTTGCCGGCGGCGGTGCAGGCGTCGAGCACATTGTCGAGCCGATCGGATGAACCGGTCAGGTCATGAACCGCGTAGGCATTGTCCCAGAACAGCCGGAAATCGTCGGCAGCCCGCATCCGCGCCAGCCGGGCGACGGTCTCGGACGCATAGGTTTCCCCGGTCGGGTTGCTATATTTTGGCACGCACCACATGCCCTTGATTGCGGGGTCGGCGGCCAGCCGTTCGACCTCATCCATATCCGGGCCGGCTCCGGTCAGGGGCACCGGGATCATCTCGATCCCGTATTGCTCGCAGATCTGGAAATGGCGATCGTAGCCTGGTGAGGGGCAAAGAAACCGGATCTGATGCTGCTGATCGCGCCAGGGCGCGGCGCCGTCGCGCGCTCCGGTCAGCAAGGCGTAAAGCAGCGCATCGTGCATCAGCGCCAGGCTTGAATTGTTGGCGACCAGGACCTGTTCGGCCGGCGCCCCGAGCATCGGCCCAAACAGCCGGCGAGCTTCGATCAATCCCTGCGGGCTGCCGTAGTAGTTTCGACAATCATTGCCGTCTTCGGCCCAGCACTGCTCTGGTGTGGCGACGGCTGTCAGTAATTCGTTGGCGAGCGCGACCTGTTCGGTCGCCGGCTTGCCGCGCGCCAAGTTGAACGGTGTGCCGCGCGCCTTGACCGCTTCGTACCGGGCCCGCTCGCGATCCCGAAATTCGCGCAACGCGTCGGTCGACAAGTGCGCCAATGCACGAAGGTCGGCGCTGGTCGCAGCATCGGACTGGATCATCTTGGCATCTCGTTCATATCGCTTCAGCGGCAGCTCTAGAGCCTCCGTTCCGATTGAATCGGAACGGAGGCTCTAGCTTTTCGTTTGACGCGTTTTCTTCACGCGAACCGGTAGCCACTTCGCTGGAAAACGCTCTTAACCCGTAACATGTCCTGCGGCAAACCGGTCCACCAAGTCACCGGGGCCAACCTGTAGACGTTCGCTCAAAGGAAAAACCCGGGCCGTTCGGCCCGGGTTCGATGCAGCGTAAGCTTGCGGATAAGGATCAGGCCGGGGCGCCGAGACGCGCGCGCATCAGCCCGATGCTGTCGAGGTCGGCCTGTTCCCGCGCGCTTTCCTCGGCGCGCTCGCGCGCCTGATCGCGTTCGTCCAGCAGTTCGACTTTCTTGAGTTCCTCGAAAGCCTCGGACAACAGGTTTTTGGCGTCTGCGAGCTGGATCCGCAGTTCGTCCGCGGACCGCGTCAGGTTTTCCCGGCGCTGGATCGCCGCCTTGGCATAGGTCGGATAGGCAAAATGTGCGGGGTCGTTGATCCCGGCACGTTCCTGTTCGCTCTGGATTTCGCGCTCGAGTTCGACCGCCATACGTTGGAAATCAGCGATCATGCCCTCGATCTGGGTGACCCTGCGGCGTTTCTCGTCGACCTGAAACTTCTTCAGTCGGATTAGCGTTTCTCGTGACTTCATCGACTCGTACTCCCAGAAGTCCCGGTTCTGACTTGGGACCAAACCGGTTCCCCCCGGGGAGATGCACCGGCATCACTAACAACGTGCCGCAGATGATGGCCCGACAAAGTTAGCTTTCCGTTTCCAAACGTCCCAGGATCTGCTCAAGTTGCCGGTATCCCGCATTCAGGCCGCAGACCTCATTCTTGGCCTGGCGCAGGAAGGTTTCGAGCGGCTCGTGCAGGGTGATCGCCTCGTCAACCTCCGGGCTCGACCCCGCCCGGTAGGCGCCAAGCCGGATCAATTCCTCCATGTCGGCATAGGTCGCCATCACCTGGCGCGCCCGCATGATGGTCGGCAAATAAGCCGGATCGGCCGATTTCGGCATGGTGCGCGAGACCGATTTCAGGACGTTGATGGCGGGGTAGCGGCCGCGTTCGGCGATCGCCCGCTCCATCACCACATGGCCATCGAGGATGCCGCGGACCGCGTCCGCGATCGGCTCATTATGGTCGTCGCCGTCGACCAGAACCGTAAAGATCGCCGTGATCGTGCCCTGCCCAATGCCTGGACCGGCGCGCTCGAGCAGCTTCGGCAGTTCGGTGAACACGGTCGGCGTATAACCCTTGGCGGTCGGCGGCTCGCCGGCCGACAGCCCGATCTCGCGCTGTGCCATCGCAAAACGCGTCACCGAATCCATCAGGCAAAGCACGTCCTTGTCGTCGTCGCGGAAATATTCCGAAATCGCGAGCGTCAGGAAAGCCGCCTGCCGCCGCATCAGTGCCGGCTCGTCGGAGGTCGCCACCACCACCACCGACCGCGCCAGGCCCTCTTCGCCGAGATCGTCCTGCAGGAATTCCTGCACCTCGCGGCCACGTTCGCCGACCAGCCCGATCACCGAGACATCGGCATCGACGTTGCGCGCCAGCATCGAGAGCAGCACCGATTTGCCGACACCGGAACCGGCGAAAATACCGAGCCGCTGACCGCGGCAGCAGGTGAGGAAGCTATTGAGCGCGCGCACGCCGAGATCGAGCGGCTCCCCGACCCGCTTGCGTGCATGCGCCGGCGGCGGCGAATTGCGATAGGGCACCGGAGATGGGCCCTGCGGCAACGGCCCCTTGCCGTCGATCGGCTCTGCCATGGCGTTGATGACGCGCCCGAGCCACGCCGGCGAGGGCCGCACCATATTGGCCGCATTGGCGATCACCGCCCGGCAGCCGCGCCGCACACCTTCAAGCCCCGCGAACGGCATGACCACCGCGTTGCTGCCGGAAAAGCCGATGACCTCCGCGGGAATGAAGCGGTTGCCACCGGTCTCGATGACGATGCGGGCGCCGACCGACATCGCGTGGATGGGGCCTGCAACCTCGACCATCAGACCCTTCACCCCGACGACGCGCCCGTAGATGTTGACACCGTCGATGTCACCGATCTGCTCCGCCAGAGCTTTCATTGCGAAAACCTTAAATTCCGGGACCTTTCGGACCCGCGCTTAACTTCGTGTTTACCCGCATCGTTAATCATTACGTCACTGTCTTTGGTGACTGAAAGTTCTCGGCTGCTCAGAAACAGCAGCTGAGTCCGAAGAGTCGATTAAACCCGCCTCTTAACGTGGAACTTGAACGAGCACGGAAACGAAAAACTGGTCTACCGCAATACCTTAGAGCGATTCGATAAAAATTGCACGAAAGGACCTTGCGGACCGGAATCAGATTTTGTTAACCATATGTCGTCAGGATCCGAATCAGTTGTTCAAAGGCGTTTTGAGTGCCGCAAGTAAGTGCGGCCGACCTGACGCCCGGAGCGGCGACTATGGGGAACTGGCATGCGCGTTTTGCTGATTGAAGATGACAGCGCCGTCGCGCAGTCGATCGAGCTGATGCTCAAATCCGAGAGCTTCAAC